>Ga0181392_1000185_pt1 | contig 22943 bp, 22 predicted proteins | sample 15SPOviralmetaG_FD_130083 | JGI IMG/M metagenome (GOLD analysis project Ga0181392, IMG submission 130083) | Marine viral communities from the oligotrophic San Pedro Time Series (SPOT) site, San Pedro Channel, CA, USA - 15 SPOT_SRF_2010-09-15 | ecosystem: Environmental > Aquatic > Marine > Strait... | reverse complement strand
TTAAGGTATATTAGTAAATATAAATCCCTCTTTTTTTAAAATATTTTGTATTTCATTAAGGTTGTAGTTATTAATTTTAAGAACCATATACGGATATATTTTTAATACTTCCAAACAATCAATAGTATACATTTTTTTAACATTATTAATTGTATCTATATCTTGGCTCATTATTAACTTTTCTTGAACCAACCATTCTAAAAATGTAATATCTTTCTTTCCATGTTTATATTTCGATATATATTTTTTATTACAATATATATTCCCTGTTATTTCTCTATTATAATCTGTCCCACTTAAAATACTAATATATATCAATTCATTATTTGTTATATTTAAATTTTTTAAAATTATTTTTAAATCATATAATAAACATGTATGATTTAATAAACTAATATATTTTATTACTCTTTGACAACCATATACAAATAAATCACTGTCTTCTGTCAAACACGCATATGCCTTATTACATTTAACGAAAGAATAACATAAAATATCTGCTTCTCCTTTTGCTACTATATATTTCATACCACATGCGTTAATTAACTTTTTAACATCTTTAATATTTTTTTGTGTAATTGTAATAAACTCTTTCTTTAACTTTTTCATTTCTTCTTTAATATCTTCATTATCTGTTGTACTATATTCTTTTAATAGCATTTCGTATTTTTCTCGTGCTTCTAATTTATTTTGCTTTCTTTTTATTATTTCATCTTTCTTATTAATATCTATATCATATCCATCAAACACAAATAAAGGCGTAATATTATACTTTCTAAAAATAAAACACATCAAATATATATTTTCTAATAATCTTTCTTCTTTCAAGTATTTATATAAATAAATAAATATATCTATCACTATTTTTTTCCCACTTAGTTTGTCTAATGTTATTTCTTTTATACCATGGTTTTGTTTATAATTCTTAAATAATGATGTTAAAAGTTTGACGCCCATAAAGTAATTATAATAATATATATAATTACTTTAATCAATTTTTTATTCAAGCTCAATGGCTGTTAATCTCATGCTTTTACGCATGAAATTCGGGACCTTTTTTTTATTGAGTTCTTCAAAAATGTTATTAATATCGTTTATAAATCCCTGGTTATCATATCTTTTACTTATAAAATTATATAATTTATCCATATTGTCCTCATTATGTAAAAAATTTATTATATTTTTATTGTTATTTTTACAAAAATTTAAAAAATCAGAGCTATTGTATAAAAGTAAGGTCTTTAAAATATAATACATAAATATATTTGTATTTTCTTTATACATATATGTTCTTAACTGTTTACTAGTAGTATTATTTTGATAAATATTTACATAATTGATATTCATAAAATTTAAAATTTTAGCTACCTGATATAACGAATAAAATTTTTCAAATTGCAAAAAATATTCAACAAATAAAAGGTATTCATCTATATTTTTATCACTTAAATAATAACTGGTAAAACAACAATTTAATATACAAGCCCAAAATTCAGCATAAGCTTCGGGTGTTTCCATATTACTTTTTATTTTAAATATTTTTCTCATTTTTTGCTTTAATTTAGTAACAGGTTGTTCAACCCAATCTAATCCCAATGCATGAATCATTTCATGAATACACGTTTTAAACATCTCTTCTTTTCTAAAAATTAATATAGTATTATCCTTTTGACATTGATATGTTACAGCTGTATTTGCATTTATTGGCCCGATTGTTAAATAATTATATTTTGGTAGTTGTTTTTTTAATGGTGTTCTAAAAAATGATATTCGTAATTTTTTACTACATTTATTTTCAGAAATACTTGATAAATATTTAAATAGTATAAATATTTTTTTTGCAAATTTTTTAATTATCTCTAATTCATTTAATAATTCATACTCCGTTAAATAAAAATCTAAAATTATACCCTTTTTATTTATAATTGTTGAAAAAGAAACTTTACTTTTTGTATATGTTTCTATATATTTTTTAATATTTTCTGGAACAAAGTGGCTATTAAATAAATCAATATTTTTAATTTCGTTTTTATTTATTGTTTCTTTAATTTCGGTCTTAATCAACGATAATTCTTCCATTAAATCTACATCAATAGCAGAACGATTAATTTGATAATAAATTGTTGAAAAAATATTGTCATTTATACCTTGATCTTTTGGCATTTGTTTTTTATGATTATTTTTAAATAACTTTATTAACATTTCTATTATTTTTTGTGTTTCATGTGTAAAATTCATACTTATATATATAAATTTATTAAAATTAATTTTAAATTTTTTATTTTAAAACTAATTAGATTGTTTTAAAAAGTCTCTTATCGCCATTGTTGTATAACATACAACTGGCTCATCCCCCCTAACGTAGTGAACTAATTTGGCGTTTTTTGTTTCCATTAATACTTTATTAGCCAATTCATCGTTTTTATATTTTGATAACTGAGCTGAATACATTACCTTTTCATTTGTTTTTCCCGAAAAGAAGTCTTCATCAATCTTAACAGATTTAGGTCTAACTAATATATTTTTATATTTTCCTGTTTTACCCCCAGCACCCTTCGCCATTAATGGATCTTTTGATAATTCTGATTCTGAATCTAGAGAGAATTGGTTATAAAAATCAGGATTATTCTTTTTAAACTTATTTGAATGATAAAAATGTTCAACTGATGCCCATTTTTTACCATCTATTATCATTGGGTTTTTAGTAGTATAAAAGTTCGATAAAACCCTTCTCCATTGCTCTATTTTATTTAATTCATAAAATCTTTTTTCATTTTCTAATGATATTTTTTCACCAGAACCCTTCCCAGGTTTTGAATCTTTTGATTTTGAATAATACTGAAATACAATATCTTCGTCAAAATTAGCTTTAATTTTATCTTTGACAGATTGTTCGCTTACAAAAGATTCCTGCATTAATTCAGTTCCCTGTTTACTCTCTAATTCTTTTTTGTTATCTTTCTTAGTATCTTTCATTTTTTTAAAATCTGGAATATAATCGTAAATTCCATTATCTTTTTCCATACATTTTGTTACTATCATATCTTTTATTGTTTGTGGTAAATTGTCAAATTTAAATATTCTTGTTTGATTATAAGTTATCAATTTATAGTGGTCTCCTGTGTATGAAACTATTATATAGTATTCTGGATCAAATATTTTTTTTTGTACAATATCATCATCTACAAAGTCTCCACATTGTAAAACATTGTCTAAATCACCATAGTCATAATTAGAAGAAGAGAGAATAATTAATTTAATATTTAATGATTTTTCTAATACATTAATTGCCCAAGTGTCTGCCCAAAAATCACACGTTTTTATTTTTTCTTTTAATTCTTCTAAATTTCTAACATTTTTCATCCATTTAAATTCTTCTAACATTTCTTTGACATTGCCTTTATCTTTTTCAAGACCTTTATATTTATTATATAATGTTTTTGCTCTTTCTTTTTCTGATAGTTGTTCGTTTCTATCTTTTAATTTTTTAAAATTTTTTTTAATTTCTTGTATTTCTGTACGAAGTACAATTTGTTCCTGTTTTAATCTTGTTAATTCATTATAATACATATCATAATGTTCCTTAAAATTATTAAAATTTTCTTGTTTAGTAGAATTACTTACAATATTTCTTAAATTATCAACCGATAATTCTTTAATATCTTTAAAACTATCTCGTATAACTGCAAATAAACAGTCACCACCACCTTCATTATCAATTAATGAATAATTGCCATTTTTCATATATTTTTTTATCCACTCATCCTCCAATTGTTCTTTATAAGATATTTTCTCTTTTATTTCTTTTTCTAATTTTATATCTTTATTTAATGTTTGATCTCTTGTGTCTATTTTTTCCTTTAAAAATTTCTCATTAAAAAACGAATAATATACAGGCAATGGATTATCCAATTTAGATATATCTAAATAACCATCCTCATCTAATAACGATGAATATTTATCTGAAAATATTTCATATATACCAATTTTTGATACTACATAACCATTATTAATCAAATAAACTGGAAAAGATAATATGTTCTTATCAACATGTTCATAAGAAACATTACCTAAAGCAATATTCGCATCATAACCTTTAAATAATTCTATTTCATATAAAACAGCTTTATAATTAATATCCTTTTCTTCTAATAAAGAATTCTCTTTATAATTTAATCCTGGATTTAAATTTGATTTTATCATATATATCTTAATCAAATATTAAATATCTACTTAAATACTTATCGTTCTTTATTTCTTCAATATAACCCCATAATTTTTTTCTTCTTAAAACAATTTCTATATTATTACTATTATTTTCAAATTCAACCAATTCATCTGCCAATTCCATTTTTTTTTGTCTCTTATTTATTTTATAATACTCTGCTATTTTATCCAAATCTTTCTTGGTATAATTTGTTTGATAATGTAATTGTAATGCAAAAATATCATTTTCATCAAAATCAACATCACATGGTTCAATATCATCAAAATTAATATTATTATCATTACATTGTTCATTTAGTGTATTCACCTCATTTAATAGTTCTTCATAGGTTGGAATTTCTTTTTTTGTATTTTTATCGTTTTTTTCATGTAATAAAAAATTAAGACCTTTGCTCATTATAATAATATTAAATATAGTCATTTTTTTATATATTTAATATTAAAGACTTTGTTAGATTAACATTATTCTAATAAATCTAGAAACTTAAATATTATTTTACTCGTTAATCCGGGATGTATTTTATTGCTTGACTCAGAAATATCTTTAATAAATTCATTAAATTCATGAAAATTTTCATATGAAGTTTCTAATTTTTCTCCACCATCCTTTATAAATATACATATGTTTTCGCCTAATTCATTTATAATTTCTTTTTTCTCAATATTATCCATATCATTTTTAAATTTATTTACTAATTTTAAAACAATGTCACCAATAATTTTAATACTTAGTAGGTCATTATTCATTAAATGAACAAAGAAACTACTCAAAGATCTACGTTTTTCATTTTCCTTATTAATTAAACAAAATTTATCGTAATTTTCTTCTGCTGATACAAAACGAATATTATCAAAGTATATCATAAAATTGTCTATACTTTTATTATAAATTGTTTCCATAATTGGGAAAATTTCAATAATATCCCCCAATAGCTTAGCATATAATTTTGACCAAAACTTATTCATAGAACCAATTTCAAATATGGAATTTCCTATTTTTAACATGTCATCTTCTTTCGGCTGTGTACTAATAACATTTTTTAACAATTCGATTAGTTTTTTATGCATGTCATCATAATTTTTACTTGTAATTTTATTTAACAATATTCTTATTTCATCTATTTCTTTATCTACATCATCCTCACTCTTTGTTAAAACAGTAGGCTTAAAATTACGCATAGCTTCCCAATCATCTACTGTTGTCGACTGTGTATGTGCTCTCCTTTTATTAAATTTATCATCTTTTTTAAATATTGGTGTTCTTTGATATTCTGGAGCACCTACATGTTGGGCTAAATTGTTAATTATTTCTATAGTTTCATCCGAAAGTATGCTTTCTAACATCACAATTTTCTCTTCGCGTTCTTTAAAAAATTTTAGTGGATATCTTTGTTTCATCTGTGTCATCATACTTCTTATAAATATTTGAATAGTCCTTATATCAATTTTATCTAGAAAAAATTGATGGTATATTAATATAATATACTTAAAAGCTATATCACAGTATATTTATGACATCTACACAAAAAGACCAAATTTTAAATGATTGGGATGATACGGACGTTTTAAAAAAAAATGTTTTGCGTGGTATCTACGCATATGGGTTTGAAAAACCTAGTCCCATACAAAAGAAAGGGATTATACCCATGATTACTCCTATTGGAGATAGACGCCCTGATATTATAGCACAAGCACAATCTGGAACAGGAAAAACTGGATGCTTTTCTGTTGGTGTATTAAATATTATAAATCCTGATATAAAAAAAACTCAAGCAATTATTCTAGCACCAACCCATGAACTAGCTAATCAAATCAAGGCTGTTATTACCGACATTGGTTCATTTTGTAATATTGTTATTCAACTTTTAGTAGGCGGAACATCGGTGGATGATGATAAAAAATTACTTGACAATGATACACCACATATTGTCGTTGGGACACCTGGACGAATCCATGATATGATACGAAGAAAATTTCTTAAAACTGAAAATGTTGAAGTTATAGTTTTAGATGAATCTGATGAAATGTTATCACAAGGTTTTAAAGATCAAATGTACAAAATCTTTCAATATATGCCTAATAATGTTCAAATCGCATTATTTTCAGCTACTATGCCACCTGAACTTGAAAACTTAACTAAGGCATTCATGGAAAACCCTATCAAAATTTTAGTTAAAGCTGAAATGTTGACTTTGCAAGGAATTTCTCAATGGTATATTAGTGTTGAAAACGATGAACAAAAATATCTTACTCTTAAGGATTTGTTCTCCGGAATTAGTATTTCACAAGCTATTATATATTGTAATAGCACTCGTAGAGTAGATGACCTCCATGAGGCAATGATTACCGAAGATTTTCCTGTTAAAAAGATTCATGGTAAAATGGATGAAAAAGAAAGAAAAAATAATCATAATGATTTTAGAAGTGGCTCTTCTAGAGTACTAATAACATCTGACTTGTTTGCACGGGGTATAGATGTTCAACAAGTTAGTGTTGTTATTAATTTTGACCTACCCAAAAGCGAACATACTTATCTACACAGAATTGGTCGTTCAGGTAGATGGGGTAGAAAAGGTGTTGCTATTAATTTTATAACAAAGCACGATACTAATAAGATTAAACATTTTGAAGAATACTACTCTACACAAATTAGTGAAATGCCTGCCGATTGGACTACCAAAATTACTATGTAATTCGTTACTATTTCACTGTTTTAATATTTTAATTATTTAATTATGTTAAAACAAAAAATTAATAATTGTTTTAAATTACCTATTTTTTTTTCCAATAATGTCCATAGTGTATCTGATAATATTATAAATGAACTTGAACTAGTTGAAAATAAATCAATTGATACTAGTAATAATTTTAGTAATAATGATGTTAGTAATAATTCTATTTATAACAAGCTTTTAAATAATAAAGGTGATTTTAGTAATCTTATAATGGAACAATGGTCTAAATCATATACGACCGATATTAATTATCTTACAGATACTCAAAAACTTTTACAGTTTATTTCTAATAACGATAATAGTAATTTTAAAACTAACGATAATACTTTAAAATGTTGGGAAAGTTTTAAAAATATAAAAGAAGATGATAATTTTATTGAAAACTATCAATATATTAATTGGGATAAACTTAAATTTCTCAATTATTCAGTTATTTTTCTTACAATTCTTTCTATTTATAGTATTTTATCACCAGCATTAAATGTTATTGCACCATTTTTTATACTTATTATTCCATTCTTAATTCTTAAAATTAAAAAAATTCCAATAACATTATCAAAATATACATCAATATTACTTGTATCTATTAAAAATAATACTTTTGGACGTCTTATTACACAATGGGATAACATTCCTTGGAATCAACGTATTTATATGATCATTATGATGGGTATGTATGTTTATAATATTTATCAAAATATATTATCATGTTTGTCTTTTTATAAAAATACCTCAAATATTAACAGAAATATTTCAAATATTAATAACTTCACTAAACAATCAATTCATAAAATTAAAAATTTCCAAACTATTATACAAAATTACTCATCATACCAAAAATATAATAAATATTTAGATGAAAAAGTTAAGGAACTTGAAATATTACAAACAGCTTTAAATTCAATACCAAAAGCCAGTTTTAGTATCAAAAAAATACCATATTTAGGATATACTTTAAAACAATATTTTGTAATTTATGATTCATTAAAAATAGAAGAATTAATGCTGTTTTCTTTTGGGTTTGATAATTATTTAGATAAATTAACTAATTTATCTGTTTTAATTAAAAATAATAAGATTAATAAAGCTAAATTTATTAATTCAGATAAACCTGTCGTTAAATTTAAAAAGATTTATGACCCATGTATTAAAAATAAAAATATTGTTAAAAACTCTTTTAATCTCTCTAAAAATAAATTAATTACCGGACCAAATGCCTCTGGAAAAACCACGCTTTTAAAAACAACCTTAATAAATTTGATTATTTCACAACAAATAGGTTTTGGATTCTACCATACTGCTGATATTACCCCATTTGATACATTTCACTGTTATATTAATATCCCTGATACTTCTTCAAGAGATAGTTTATTTCAGGCAGAAGCAAGACGCTGTCTAAATATTATTAATCATATTTCTAAAAATAAAGATAAAAAACACTTTTGTATTTTTGATGAATTATTTTCTGGAACAAATCCATATGAAGCTGTTAGTAGCGCTCAATCTTATTTAGATTATATTTCTAACTTTAATACCGTTAAATTTATGCTAACAACACATTTTATTAAATTATGTAATAATCTTAAAACAAATAAAAGAATCTCCAACATTAACATGGAAACAATTATTAATGAAAATAATCCTATTTATAAATACAAAATTAAAAAAGGTGTTTCTCATGCAAAAGGTGGTATATCGGTTTTAAAACAACTTAATTATCCTGAAAAAATTGTTAAAAATACCATTAATAATCTTACCAAACTTTAGCGTTCGTTCTATTATATTTTTTTAAATATTATTTCAATATAATAATGCTAGAGCATATCGTTCCTATTATATTTGCAATATTAATAAGCGGGATTGTCTTTTATCTTTTAAGAAAAAAAATATCCAATATTGAAAATAAAGTAAACTTAATGTTTCAATTAATACAGGAACATGAAAAAAAAGAACAATTAAGGAATACTGTTCAACAAAATAATGTTTTAAAAAGTGAAAATATCGTAGAAGAAGAGTATGATGATAGTGATGACGAACTTATCAATGTTTCTGAAAATGAAGATAATAGTCAATTAAATAAAAAAATAATCAATAATAATACTAATTATTTTAATTCTAATAAAGAGGATAATCTATCCGAAAATGATTCGGATGATTCTGACTCTGATGAATCAACCGATGATAATTCTGATAATGATAAAATAAATATTCAAGAATTAATAGATCTTGATTCTAAAAATAAAATTATAAATTTAGAAGTCGAAAATAATAATAATATTGAAGATACAATCTCTCTTAAAGAAATTACTAAAATGGATAACCTTGAAAATTTAGATAATGAAAATTTAGATAATATAGAGCTATCTGATAATGAGATAAATAAAACTTCAGAAATGTCTATCGATAATGATAATAATAATAGCGATAACGAAGTAGAAAATAATGAAGATAATAGCTCAAATAGTGATAATAATGACAAAGAAACTAATATTAAAAATGAAGGAATTAATTTTACAAACTTTACCGTTTCTGAGCTAAAAAAAGAATGTATAAAAAGAAATTTAGAAGGATATAAATCTTTAAAAAAAGGCGCTTTAATTAACCTTTTACAAAATTCTTAAAAATAATTTCTAATAATATATTATTATGGATTGGAGTTATATCGTTAAAGCTAAAAATAATATTCATTCAAATTTCCCAGCACTAATGAATGATTCTAGACTTTTTACAAATTGGAATTCGTCTTGTAAAACCAATGATAAAATGAAATATATTGCTGGTATTGATAATAATTATAATTATCGCCAGTGGTTAATTAATAACGGAACTTTTATTACACAAACTAACAAACTTAATGCATATAACAATGCCAATGTTACAAATAACTTTGGCAATCTATTTCAAAAAACAGATAAATATATATTCTCTGGTGCAAATGATTCTAAAAAACCCTTTGGTTATGAAACTAGCGATCTTAAAGAAATTTATCTTTCAAAACAACAGCTCAATGAAAGATTATCCGCTCCTATGATGACACAATATGATTTACTTAAAAACGGTCTTTCTAATTATTTTTAAACACCCATTCTAAAATAAATTGAAAATCTTAATTAAATATTAAATAGTATAATATCTAATTAAGATAATGAATAACACACTCGAATTCAGATTACTCGATTTTAAATCTTATGATATACGTGGTGATAATGGTAAGGATTTTATAGTCCAAATGTTCGGTAAAAATGAAAAAAAAGAAAGCGCATCTATTATCGTTAAAAATATAGAACCATTCTTTTATGTAAAGGTTGGGGCAAACTGGAATCCAACTACTGCGCGTGGGTTTTTAAAAGAAATTAAACAAACTCTTTCACAAAAAGAACTAACAGATAACTATAATCGATATATTAATGGTGACCAAACACATATTTCTCCCAAACTTAGTGATGACAAAGAATCTCTTAAAGAATATGTTAGAAATAATTATAAATCTTACCAATCTTATGCTGGAAAAGGTATAGTAAGCTTTGATATTGTTGAAAAACATAAACTTTATGGATTTGATAACCACTCTTCTTATAATTTTGTAAAAGTTACAGTTACAAGCACATACTGTTTTAATAAACTTAAAAATTTGTGGTTCGACAGATATGAAGACCCTACAAGTCGTTTTGGTTTTTCACAAACTTTAAAGACGGTAAATTACCGTGGTTTTGAAACTGAATTATATGAAGCTAAGCTTCCCCCTCTTTTAAGATTCTTCCATATTAATAATATTAGCCCATCCGGTTGGATTCAGATTAAAAAATTTAAAACAGTTAAAAATAAACAAACTAGGTGCGATTTTGAGTTGGAAACTAGTTTTGAAAATATTATTCCACTCCGTGAAAAAGAAACACACGTTCCTTTTAATATTTGTAGTTTTGATATTGAAGCCTCTTCTAGTCATGGTGATTTCCCAGCAGCTATTAAAACATACAAAAAACTAGGCGGTGAATTACAAACATACTGGTGTAAATTTAAACCTGAACTCGCGAAATTAACACGTGCTGAACAAACAAATCTTTTGAAACGTCAATTATATACTTGTTTTGATATTAATGACTCACCTTGTGATGGCATTAGTTTAGTTTATACAAAAGATCCCGAAAGTTCAAAAGATAAAGATTATATTGATCTTTTATTTAATAAACTTGTTAATACCCCACTAAAATATCTTATTGCTGAAAAAAAAGAACTATCGAGGGATGACACTGATAATAATAATGACCATGATGATGAAGAGTTTTTAAAGAAAAAAAACATATGGGGACTTTATGTTAAAAATAGTAATCAATCTGGTGGTAAATATAGAATCATAGATGCTCTTATTGATAATATCGATGGTTCTAAACTTGTTGATATTTTAGATAAAGCATTGACAAACGTTTTCTCTGGTAGGGATAATAATAAACCAACTGCACTTGAAGGTGATAAGGTTACATTTATTGGTTCTACATTCTTGTTAGCCGGAGAAACTACACCTTATTTAAATCATGGAATTTGTTTGGGTGACTGCGATGCAGTTGAAATGAAAAATAGCGAAGTTGAAATTGTATGTTGTGAAGATGAAAAAGATCTTCTCCTTGAATGGCGCGATATTATCAATAGAGAAAAACCTGATATTATTCTAGGATATAATATATTTGGTTTTGATTACAAGTTTATCTGTAATAGAGTCGATGAAATTGGTTGTAAAAGCGAATTTTATAAAATAGGTAAAAATATTAATGAACCTTGTAAAAAAGAAGAAAAAGAACTTAAAATTGCAAGTGGATCACACGAACTAACATATTTAAATATTGATGGCATTGTTCAACTTGATTTATATAACTATTTTCGCAGAGAAATTAATTTGCCTTCATATAAATTACAAGATGTTGCTTCACATTTTATTGGAGATAATATTATTAGCACCGAACCTACTAGTGATGGGGAATCTAAAACAAATATGACAACAATTATTAAAAGTAAAAATCTTACTGGACTCCAAGAAGGAAATTATGTAATATTTGAAGTAATTGGGCATTCTCTTGATTCCTACAATGGCGGTAAAAAATATAGAGTATTGGATGTTGATGAAAAAAATTCAACTTTTATTGTAGAAGATATAGTTCAAATACCAGATAGTAAAAAAATGAGATGGGGATTGGGTAAGGATGATGTGACACCTGCTGATTTATTCCATGCATTTTCTAAAAATGGAACAATAGAAGATAGAACAAAAGTAGGTATGTATTGTTTTCAAGATTGCAACTTACTACATAATCTATTAAGAAAAAATGATATATTAACCGGGATGACTGAAATTGCATCTATTTGTTATGTGCCTGTCGACTTTATTATTATGAGAGGACAAGGTATTAAACTATTAAGTTTTATTGCTAAAAAATGTAGCGAAAAAAATACATTAATGCCTGTCTTAGAGAAAAAAATGGACGGTGGTTATGAAGGTGCTATTTGTTTACCTCCTAAATGCGCATTCTATCCGGACGATTATGTCGCGGTTGTAGATTATTCTTCTCTATATCCAAGTTGTATGATTAGTGAAAATATATCACACGATAGCAAAGTTTGGACTAAAGAGTACAGCCTTGAAGGTGAACTTATTAAAGAAACAGGAAGTGATAAATATGATAATCTAGAAGGATTCGAATATGTTGATGTAGAATATGACGCATATGATTACATAGCACAGCCCGGTAAAACAAAATTAGAGAAGGTTAAAGTTGGAACAAAGGTATGTAGATATGCACAGTTTCCAAATAACGAAAAGGCTATTATGCCAAGCATTTTACAAGAATTACTTGGTGCTAGAAAAGCAACAAGAACATTAATTAAATATAAAACCGTAGAGTTAAAATCTGGAGAAAAGCACTGTGGGCTTTTGAATATATCTGAAGATACGGCTACTATTAAAAATAAACACGGTAAGACAACATTTAATAAAAATGATATTATTAAAACATACGATACATATAATGATTTTATGAAAAATGTATTTAATCAACGACAATTGGGATTAAAGGTCACTGCAAATTCACTATATGGTCAATGTGGAGCTAAAACAAGCGCCTTTTATGAAAAAGATGCAGCCGCATCTACAACCGCCACTGGACGCAAACTGTTAATTTATGCAAAAGATGTTATAGAAGGAGTATTTAATGACCGTATATTTGATACAAAACATGGTAAGGTAAAATGTAAAGGTGATGTAATTTATGGCGATACAGATAGTTGCTTCTTTACATTTAATCCGCATGATTTAGAAGGAAAAAAAATTATTGGAATTAAAGCACTAGAAATTACAATTGAATTGGCTGTATTAGCTGGTAAAGTTGCTACTAAGTTTTTGAAAGCACCGCATGATTTAGAATATGAAAAAACATTTGGACAATATCTATTAATGTCTAAGAAACGGTATATTGGAATGCTATATGAATTTAATCCACATAAAGGTAAAAGAAAAGCAATGGGAATTGTTTTAAAAAGACGTGATAATGCTGATATTGTAAAAGATATATATGGAGGGGTTATAGATATTTTAATGCAATCTGGTGATATTGGTAAAGCTGTAAAATTCACTAAAAAATTCTTACAGGACACTATTGATGGAAAAGTAGATATTAAAAAATTAATTATATCAAAATCATTGCGAGATTGGTATAAAGTTCCCGAAAGTATTGCCCATAAAGTTCTTGCCGATAGAATGGGAAAGCGTGATCCCGGAAATAAACCTGCAGTAGGCTCCAGAGTCCCTTATATTTACATAGAAACTGATGATAAGGTAAAGTTGCAAGGAGATAGAATAGAAAATCCTGATTTTATCAGAGATAATAATTTGAAACCCGATTATGGATTTTATATTACAAACCAAATAATGAAACCATTACAGCAAATATACGCACTTGTATTAGAAAACATCCCCGAATTTAGACTTAAGGCTATCAGATTTAGAAAACAAATAAAAACATTAAAAGTAAAATATAAAGATGACCCTGTAAAGTTGAAAAAAGAAGAAGATAAATTAAGAAATGCTGAGGCTGAAAATATAATATTTGAATGTATGATACGCCAAGCAAATAATATTAAAAAAAAACAAAAAACTATTGAAAGTTTCTTCTGCTAAATTTAACGTCTTTTGGTTCTTTTATGCTTTTTAGATTTTCTATGTTTAGTTTTACGTTTTTTTCTTTTTTTTCCACTAGCTTTATGATTTGCATGAACTTCTACATCATATAATACATTAATTATATCTTCATGTTTATCACAATCTAACTCAACTAGAGTAATCATATAATGCAATTCTGCTGTAGTATATTGAGAAACTGGTATATCTTTTATCTCTTTATCTTTATATCTTGGATACAATCTTTTTTTAATACTTTCATCTCCTCTCATCTTAAGAATTTGTAATTTTTCATCACATGATAAATTTTTTGTTTCGCTCATTTTTATATAAACGTAACATTAAAATAATATTTATTTATATTATGAATGTAAATATTAATAATATGATGAAATGGTTAATTAACAATAATAGTAAAACTAGTAATATATATTTTAAAAATCATTCAGGGAATAGATCTGTATATTCTACTAAAAAAATTAATAAAAATACTAAAGTTATTAGTATACCTTTAAAATGTTTAATACATGAAGGACTAGCTGAAACAACTATAATTGGTAAAGAATTTTTACAATCAGAACATAGTGATTGCAGTAATATTGAACTTACATTAATAGTTATTTATATGTTGGTTACTATGAAAAAAAATGGTTTTTTTACGCCTTATTATAGTATATTACCGAATAATTTGGATAATTTTCCTATATTTTGGCCCGAAACTATTTTAAAAATATTAAAAGGATCACATATTTTAAATTCTATAATTGAAAGAAAAAATAATTATATTGATGACTATAATGTTGTTTGTAGAACATCGGAATTATTTAAAAAAACTTTTACATTCAATGATTTTGTTACAATTAGAACATTGGTAGGTAGTAGAAATTTTGGTATTAATATTAATCGTATAAGTAGATCGGCGATGGTACCTCTTGCAGATATGTTAAATCATAATATTCCTCCAAATGTAACATGGCATTTTAATAATAATACTAATTGTTTTGAAATGATTAGCAATAAAACAATTAATGTTGGTGAAGAAATAACAGATTCTTATGGTAACAAATGTAATTCTAAACTACTTCTTTTTTATGGCTTTATATTGGATAATAACCAAGATAACAGTATAAAAATAGAATTTAGAAATAAAAACCATACTTTTTCAGGATTTTTAAAACAAAACGTTAGTGATATTAACTTTAAAACATTTATTTCGTTTTTAAGAAGTATTGTATGTAAAACAAATAATTTGACATTTATAAACTTTGAAAACCCAATTAACCTAGATATTGAATTACAAGTTCTTAATATGTTAAAAGATTACATGATTAATAAATTAACATTGTATATAGATGAAAAAGTATTAATTAAAAAATTAAAACAAACAAATAAAATAAATGAACAAACAGCTATTAAATATATATTAGGAGAGATTCGTATTGTTAAATTTTTTATTAATATGTCATTTAGCTGTATTAATTTTTTACAAAATAACATTACACCCGAAACAAATGAATTTAATGAATACATTCAACAATTACATTTTTAAATAGGTGGCCAAACATTATAATTTGTAGTTTGTTGTAGGTTTTCTTGTGTATTTTCTGGTGTGTTTTCTGGTGTATTTTCTTGTGTATTTTCTTGTGTATTTTCTGGTGTATTTTCTTGTGTAGTTTGTTGTAGGTTTTCTTGTGTTTTACTTTCAATATTACCATTATTTTGAATAAAATCTTGATAATCTCTTATATCATATCTACATATGGGACACCTTGGGCTATATCTAAAATGATTTCTTAAATTCATTTCTTTAAATATGTGTTGGCAGTGTTTTATTCTTAAAATACTATCGTTTTCTTCGAAAATATTTAAATCAATTGGACAATGTGTTTGATGGTTACCAGAAATATCAGAAAAACTTAATATTTCTGTTGATGCATTAATTTGTCTAAAGGATGGTCTAATTCTATGGGGAGAATCAAAGTTTCCAGGTGTTCTTGCTTGGTTTGCAGTAATATACGTTGTTTGCATTAATCTATATGGCACTGTTCGTCTTCGTCTTCTTCTAACTGTATTGTCAAATCTATTATTAGATAAACTTTGTTGAGAACTAAATATTGTGTTTTCTGTGTTTTCTGTGTTTTCTGTGTTTTCTGTGTTTTCTGTGTTTTCTGTATTTATATTTTCTGTATTTTCTGTATTTTCTGTATTTGTATTCACATTGTTAAACCTTTCATTAATTAAATTATTAACACTATTTCTCATAGTCCAAGGAGAGTCAATGCTTTCTGTACTAGCAGGTAATCTTGTTGGAATAGATCTATTAACATTATTCATTTGTGTATTAGATACATCCAAATTTTGGTTAGTAGTGCTGTTATTTCTATTATTTGTTGTTCTCTCATTTCTAGAGTTAAGATTATTAAAACTAAATAAACTATTTGTATTTATTGGGGTTCTGAGATTTAATCTATTTCTTTGTGTAGCTCCATTTCTAGGGGGAGTATTAAAAATAGATGTTCTATGGGTTAAATTTTGTTGCTCTAATGGCCTGGAATTATTATTTAAAGTATCACTTAAAAGCTCAACTAATAAATCTTCTAAAGCCGTTGTTTCTGTAGAAGTTGTTATTCTAGTATTTTCTCTATTTGTATTGTTTCCCCTATCTCTTGTATTTATAGAATTTCTACGATTGAATATCGTATTTGTTTCTTGATTTTGTTGTGATTCATTAACATGTTGAACATTTATATTTCTCGAATAGTATAAATGTGATTGTAAAATCCTCCCTGCTTCAAAATTTGTTTTATACGTATAAAATCCTATATCCTGGAATAACGCTTGGTTTAACCGTAATAAATTTAAATAGTTATTAATTAACTGATTTGTATTCTCATTTAGTTGGTTACTATTATTGTTCATTATATATTATTTATAATTTAATTATTAGTTTTAAATCATATAAATATATTAAATGGTATAAATATATATTTAAAAAATATATAAGTAAAATGGAAAATAAAGATTTGGAAGAAAATAATACAAAAAACGGAACAGGATTAACAGGATTAGCAAATTTAGGAAATACATGTTTCATGAACACTGCTATACAATGTCTAACCCATTCTGATACATTTAACAATTTTTTAAATACAAATAAATATAAAAGTAAAATTAATAAAAAAATAGATTCACTGATTTTAATAGAATACAATAAATTAAGAGAAATGATGTGGAGTGAAAATTGTGTTATCGGCCCCGGTGGTTTTCTTACCGCAATACAAAAAGTCGCTGGTATTAAAGATCGAAGTTTATTTACAGGCTTCGCACAAAATGATTTAACCGAATTTTTAATATTTATAATAGATTGTTTTCATAATTCAATTGCAAGAGAAGTTGAAATTGAAATAACGGGTGATGTAGAAAATGAAACGGATAAAGTAGCCGAAAGTTGCTATAAAATGTTAAAAACAATGTATAGTAAAGATTATTCCGAAATTTTGGAGTTTTTTTATGGTATATCAGTTTCACAAATATTTTCTACAGATGGAAAAAAAATGAATTTTACACCGGAACCTTTCTTACTTTTAGACGTAGCCTTACCAAAAGAATGTCTAAACAGTAATAAGGATACAACACTAATCGATTGCTTAGATATATATACACAAGCGGAACTTTTAGAAAATGAAAACTCCTATGAAATAGAAGGGGGTAAAGAAAAAATAAATGCCAATAAAAAAATGGAATTTTGGAAACTTCCAGAAATTTTAATAATTTCAATAAAAAGATTTTCTAATGAAGGAAAAAAAAATAATTCATTAGTTGATTTTCCTTTAGCCGATTTAAATTTATCTAAATATGTAATTGGATACAATAAAGCTGATTATAATTATGATTTATTCGGTGTTTGTAATCATATTGGGGGGACAATGGGAGGACATTATTATGCTTATATAAAAAATAATAATAATTGGTATTCTTTTAATGATGATAATATCAATAAAATTACAGAACTAAAAAATATAGTCACTCCAAGTGCTTATTGTCTTTTCTACAATAAAAAAAAATAAGTAAATAGTATATATGATTGATATTAACCCAACAACAGGATTTCCAAATATGTATAATTTTATAAACAATCGGTTTTTAAACACAACACACACAACGGGTAGTAAAAATACTATTCAGGGTGGTAGTTTAGTAGCCTTAATATTATTTACTACTATAATTATTTTTTATTATACCCTATTTAGTTATTTAGGTGTAGGTGGGGGAAATAGCGACACTACAATTCCGTCAGGGGGTATTAAATTTATTGAAATATTAATGTGGGGAATGTTTATATTTTTAATTTTAATAAACGGAGTACAATATTTTTTAAACATAGATATTAAAGCAAGTATAAAAAACATATTTAACCCTGTTCCAGAATTAGATTTTAAAATAACAAAAAACAATAAGAATAAATCAAAAGATGGCAGTAATGATAGCAATGACAGCGATTACAGTGATGATAGTGAGGATGATAATGAAGGTGAAAATTCAAAAAAAATAAGTGATTTATACGATATTAAAAAAAATGAAAATATAGACGATAAAGACAGTAATTATGATTATGATAGTTTATCCAATACAATTGACGGTCGTGAAGAAGTTTTCCATATTAATGATAATAAATATAATTATGAAGATGCAAAAGCCGTATGTAAAGCATATGGTGGGTCAATCGCAACATATAAACAAGTAGAGGATGCTTATGAAAATGGTGCCGAATGGTGTGGGTTTGGATGGTCTGATAATCAAATGGCATTATATCCTACTCAGCAGAAAACGTGGGAAAATTTACAAAAAATAGAAGGACACGAACATGACTGTGGAAGACCTGGTGTAAATGGAGGTTATATTGATAATAAAAACGTAAAATTTGGTGTAAATTGTTTTGGTTATAAAACAGGTTCTACGCCTGAAGAAAAAGATTATATGAATAATGTGTCGCCTATTCCATTAACTAAAAAGGAACAAGATTTCGAAAATAAAGTAGATCAATATAAAAATAATTTAAAAACAATGACCAGATCACCTTTCAATTATAATAATTGGAATGAATAATATTAAACTGTAATTATAAAATTTAATATTATTATGTTTTCCTTTTTGTTTTATTTTTAATATTTTTTCTTCTTTTCTGTGTTTGCCTTTTTTTTGTTTTTTTAGTAAAACCAGCCAATTGTTCTAATTTAGAAAATAAACTTTCTTCTACCAATACATCATCGTTTTTTTTAAAATATAAATCATTTTCATTGTCATTTAAATTAGAGCCACCTTTTTGTATATTATCTGTATTATTCATTAGAAGTCCTGTTGGTATAGTTAGGGTTTTTTTCCCATCTGAATAAGTTTTAAATAGTGGATTATTAGAATTTAATAATTTATTATTAATATTATATCCCCCTATTTGTGTTTTATTTTTATCTACTGTAAAAACAAAGTCCTTTGTACTAAATTCAACATCCATATATATATATATATTAAACTATTATTTATATGTTTTTGTTTTCCAATTAAACGACTTTTTTGAATTATCTAATTTAAGGTAATTATTTCTAATGTTATTTAATCTTTGTTTTTCTTTTTCTATCGCTCTTTCTTCAATACTTTCAACCATTTCTCTTGCATATTCTGGATTCAAATAAAAAATTTCTAAATCATATTTAGGTTTTAATTGTGAATATACCAAATATTGAAAAAAACCTAAGTTTTTATAGTTATCTTCATTTGCAAACATTGAGGACAAATCAGTTTTATTATAATCTATCTCACCTTTATAGAAAAATTCTATATCTTTTTCTAACTTTTTTTCATACTGCCATCTACGATTTCGTTCAAGTATTTCACGCGTTTTACCATACTCTAAAAAATCATGCAAAGAAAATGTATTTTTTAAATATCTTCCCGTTTCACAATATTCTTCATTTTCATTTTCATTTTCAAACATATATTGTTCTTTATCTGTATTATTATTATTATCACTCATTTAAATATCGTCGTCTGATAAATTATATATAAATGTTGCTATCTCATTTTTAAGTCTATTTTCATCATTAATTTCATAGCCATGATTTTTTACTAAATTACATAATCTTTTATAATAATCTTTGATATAATCACCATTTGTTATAACTTTATCATCATTATTTACTCTATATCCACCGACTGTTTCTATTGGCGAATTCCACCATTCTTTATATGTTTTTTTAATATCTCGCTCTATAATTGAACTGCGTAACATTATATAAATCAATACCAGTATCCTTAATATATTTAATAATATATTAATTTTTATAACTTCTTCTTATTTCACTAACATATCGCGTGTTTCTCTTTTCTTTTATATATTCATATAATTGTTCTACCTGGTTGCTATCAGGTATAGTTTCTGTTAAACATTGTTTTATAAATTTAAGTGTTAGTGGTGATGTTTCTTTGCGATCTTGAAATTTTAAATTACCATCTGTAATTTCAATTAATTTATGTGTTAAACCTTGTTCTGTAGCGTAGTTTATTAATTTATCGGTTAGTTCATTCTTATTTGTTCTGATTTCCTTTATTTTATCATTTAAACCCCTAATTGTATTATCCATATTTACCCATTCTTTAATTTTTTCTTCAAAAGACATTTATTATATAATAATTTATATTATATAATATTTAACTAATTTTAAAATATTTATCTGCGACGACGCCTTTTCAATGTTTTTAATAATCTTTTTATTTTTCTTTTCTTACCATTTTTGCTTTTATTTCTCTTTTTTTTGTACATAACCGCACTAATTAAAGTTACTGGCAATAGCGCTTTGCTTAAAATACCTGATAATGACCCCCCTCTCATTTTTCTTCCGCGTCTTCTTCTCGAAACTCCTCTTCTTTTTCCCATTTTCTTAGATAACTTTTGATTTCTGTTTTTACGACTTTTACCGACCATATATATAATATTAATATTTTATTTTCATATCAATAGATTACATACCTATATCCGATATTTTATTAATAAAATAAATATTCCTAAAACTAATAGAAAACTTATTATAACGAATAACATTGAAATCAGTATATATGGATAAATATCCTTTAACAACATATTTATAATCGGTTTGAATAAGCTTTTAATTTCATTTTTAATATCTTCCCTCTTCATAATATCGACACATTCATTGATTAAATTATCTCTTATTGAATCCATTATATATATTATTTTAATAAAGTTGCGTAGTAGTTTATACTTATTTTTCTATAATTTTAATAATAATGAGTGTTTTATTATTAAGTAATTATACGGATACTGATAATAATATAACTTTAGGTAGTCCTCATGGTATACAGGGTGGTGCTTATTTGTCTAGAGTTAAAAATAATGATGATGATTTTTTAATACAGCTAAATAAATGTTATACTAAGAATGGTATTGTTAAAACTGATAAGAAAATATATTGTGATTTAGTTTTTGATATTGATGATGAAAAAACTATAAATTTTTTTACAAATTTAGAAGAAACTATTAAAAATTTAATATTTGAAAAACGCGAAATTTGGTTTCATAGTGACATGGATATGGATACAATTGAATATCATTGGCAGTCAATGTTACGACAGTACCAGAATAATAAATACCTATTAAGGGCATTTATAAAAAAACCTAAAACAAACTTATCGCAAAATTCTTTATATATATATGATGAAAATGAAACACCCTTAACTTTAGAAGATATTACAAAGGATAAACAATTAATAACCATTATTAAAGTTAATTCTTTAAAATTTACACAACAAAGTTTTAATATTGAATTATTTTTAGACCAAGTTATGATACTAAATGATGATATAAAACCAAGATGTTTAATTCAAAAAATTGATAAAACTGAAAAAAATTTAGATAATTATAAAAATTTACTTACAAAAGAATCTTTAGATGAAGTTGAAAATCTAGATAATCTTAATAAATACAATATAAGTGAAAATAATTTAGAAGAGGATAAAAGTTTAGAAAAAGAGAATGTTTTAGAAGAAGATAATGTTTTAGAAGAAGATAAAAATTTAGAAAAAGATAATGTTTTAGAAGAAGATAATGTTTTAGAAAAAGATAATGTTTTAGAAAAAGAGAATGTTTTAGAAGAAGATAATGTTTTAGAACAAGATAATGTTTTAGAAGAACATGATGAGTTAGAAACAATAAATTTAGATAATATACAAAATTTAGAAATAAATAATAATAAACTTTCACATGATTCAAACGATAAATTAGAAGAAGAAAATACAAAAAATATTATTAACAATGTAGAAAAAGAAAATACAATTGAATCAATTGATACTAATAAAAATTCTAAAAAAAAACTCGAAAATAAAACAGAATTTGAAAATTCTATTAATGGTAATGAAAAAAATAATATTAAAAATGATATATCTTTAGCAATAAATAAACAAAAAAATAACAATCTAGAAAAAAATCAATTATTTAATTTAGGTGAATTAGATGAAATAGATATTAATATATCTGATAATGATGATATTTTAAATTTGAAACCCCCAAATGAAGTTTATAATGCTATCTATAAAGAAGTAAGAAAAAAGGCAAAGGAAGCAAAAAAAAGAGCGATTGAAGCATTTTTAGAAGTTAAACGTATTAAATCATTATATGGGCTTCAAGATATAGAAAGTTCCGATGAAGAAAATTCTAATGATAATTCTTAAATTTTTATTCAATAAACTTATTATTAATAAAAATTTTTTATATGCTAATTTTATAGAATGAAATTACTTAATAG
>Ga0181392_1000180_pt1 | contig 23299 bp, 27 predicted proteins | sample 15SPOviralmetaG_FD_130083 | JGI IMG/M metagenome (GOLD analysis project Ga0181392, IMG submission 130083) | Marine viral communities from the oligotrophic San Pedro Time Series (SPOT) site, San Pedro Channel, CA, USA - 15 SPOT_SRF_2010-09-15 | ecosystem: Environmental > Aquatic > Marine > Strait... | reverse complement strand
GTAGAAGTTGTCTTCAGGATTTACATAATCATCATATGGTAAGTTATACAAGTCAATCAACTGTTGTATCTGTTGTTCTTCTTGTTCTGTGGCTACTATTTCTAAATCAAGTTTTTGTTTCATTGTTTCTCCTTAAAAACTTTGTCAAACTTTTCAAGACGTTTTTGTGCCCACGTTTTAGGACGCACTCTTGTGTCAAACTTAGGATTGATCCAAAGATATTGTCCTCTTACATTTGAACGTTTTTGTGCGGCTGAGATGTGTTCATCACTGAGAGGTATTGCCAACAGTTCAAGTCCATACAACACAATCCAACACTGATATTGCTTGTCTTCTGCACACCAACCAATTGCACCATAACATCCAGGCTCTACTTGTATTGTTTGTTTGCTACCAGTTCTTGCACCAACACGTTCGTGGAACTTGCCCTGTTGTGGAGTAACTCCCAGTGTGCGTTTGATGTGCTTTCTCAATCCAACAAACACCTCTCTTGCTTCTTCTTTTGCGTCTGCTGTGTAGCGTAGGAAATTGGTTAAATTGCTTCTTGGTTGTAGTGGAGCAATAAACTCAGCATTGGTATCATCGTCTAGGTTCAATCTTATTTTGAGTTTGCGTGAGCCTGAATCATTGTTAAACAATTGGATGATAGCACGTTTGACGTTGTGGTTGCCTAGGGGTGCCTCCTCCGCGCCTTCCATAACCACTTCTCTTTCTCTTGACTCAGAGGAGTCTTGAGCAAGTAGTGTATCTTTGGAGAGATGCGAAGCATCAGAGGACGAAGTCCTGCCAAGAGAGACAAAAGACGTAGTCGTCGTAATGTGTTCTTCTTTGTTATTTCTTTGTTCTTCTTTGTTATAATACTCTACGCCATTTTGACAAATTTTTTTATTTTGCATCACACATCTCCTTGATGTTGTGTGCTTGTTGACGGTTCAACCATTGAATATGTGTGTTGTGACGTGTGCATCTTAGGCTCGCATAGTGAGCATTTGTCTTGGGGTTAATTCTAACCTCAACTGGACATTTGTCGTGATGTTTAAGTTTTGTTATTGCCATTTTGTTTGTCTCCTTGTGTGTCAATACAATGTTATTTATCATAATCACTAAAAAACGGTAACTTATGTGACTATAACACTACTATTATACCTTCTAATGCGTTGAAAGTCAAGACAAAAAAAAGCCCACTACGTGAGTGGGCTTTGAAACACTTTTGCGGTGTTTTGTGTAAGAGCCTAGCAACAAAAAACAAAATGGCATTATCGTTTTAGGAGTGTGGTGTCAGAACCACAATTTGTAGCAGGAGTAAAGTGACAGCCTTACTTGCTCTTACACTTGTATTTATGCGTTCTGCGTAAATTGTGGTAAAAACTGGTAACTTCTTGCGATGTGCAGTCATATTCACCAGTGCTAGGGTTTTTGAACTGTTTGCAAATGGAGCATTGTTGTCTCCAATGTTGGTGTGGTGTTTGATGTAGTCTTGACGATATTCGTCTGTCTTGAACCTGTTCGCCACAGTCATCGCACTCTACAAGTGGATAAATTATTTTATTAATTTCTAGTGGTTCTGTTGTGTTGGTGTTGTCTTTGAATTCAACTACTTCTAACAGTTCTTTTGGAAAGCCCTTCATACTGATATTTACAGCATTACGGCAAGGACCCCTACGAAAGCGGCTACTATAGTTGCTGTTGCTCCAAGTAGTGCAACAATCATACTAGAGTGTCCTTTTTTGATGTCACTTTCTAGACGTTCTAAACGTTCGTCCATACGATCAAATCTTTTGTCTATTTTCTCAAATTGCACATCAATACCTTCTAATTTGTCGTGAACTTGAATATAACGCTGTTCACACTTGTCTACGTGAACTTCTAGGTTTTCACGTTCTAACTCGCTTACTGAACCTAAGCCGCTCATTATGTTGCACTAATAGTTGCACCTAGTGCTACTACCTTCCAATTGGTTCCGTCATATACGCCTAAGCATAAATCACCAGCATCACCATTTGAAATCATTGCAACATCACCCTCTGTATTGGTAGTAAGTGCATTCACTTGTGCTGTTGTTAGCAAACTCAATCTTAGAATGTTTTGTATGTTTACAACGCCATTGGTTGGATTGAATGTTTGTGTGCCTGTTGCTGTAATTGTATTGGGCAACTTAGTAGCGGTTATTTTTCCGCTTGCATTTGCAACTACTACTCCGTTGTTGCCATTTGCATCTGCAATAATTGAATTGAGGCTTGTTACAGCATCAAATAAATCTGCACGAGCCAATGATGGATCATCAGTTGCTGAGTCTAAGTTAGTTGTGTCTATTTGACTTGTTGGAAACGCCATAATTTACCTCTCTGTTTATATTTATTATATTCCACAAAATACCCCTATCTAACGAGTATATTTCCTTGTTCATCGCAATACTGTTCTGGCAATACCGCTAGTTTTATATCAAAAATTGAATTAGTGTAAATGCCTTCATATGTGGCAAAACTTACTTTTGGTATAAGTCTGTCTTTGTCTGCTATGTTTGAGAACACAGGAGGAGCACTTTCAAAATAATCATCTGCTACATAATCACTTGCAACATACAAGCCTGGTTGATGAGGCTGAACGAACATTGAAACTACTTTTGATACGTTTCTTGGCAACACCAATTGTTTTGCTGTGGTGCTTCCTGCGAGGTCCGCTGAATTAATGTCTGTGAGAACTATTTCTAATCTTTCACTTGTTGCATTTGCTGTGACACTTGAAATGTTTGGTGCACCACTTGCCGCAACATAGTCTACAGTTACAAGAATAATCACATACTGTCCATAAAAACCTTCTATGTTTGTGTCTCCAGGATTGATAGTAGTAACAGTTTCTTCTCCAGCAAATGCACCTGTGTCACTCACATATACTGAATATTCACTCACACTGCCTGTGGCTTGTGTTGCTACTTGTAGGTTAAAATACTGTGAACTGCCTAGATCCAATTGTTCTGTTAACCAAGTTAGTTGTGCCGCAGGTTCACCAGTCCAGTTTGTCCACGTGTCCCAACTTGTTATATCGTCCCAAGTGCTGGTGCTGGGTGCTTCAATTAGGTTAGTGTCTAAGTTCTGTATACCATTGTATGTAGGTAGCGCCATTATAATCTCCCTGGTGACACACTAGTCAGTGTAAATGTTGAATGTGCTTTTCTGTTCCACAATCTAGCCGTGTCTGCTAATGGTGCTATTGCTTGATCCAAATTCTTTTGTAGAACAGTTGGATACACACTTAGCGTTGTAGGATCAATTTCAGTAATTCTGTCACCTGCAAACGGAATAAACACGCCTTGTCTTGTGCCATTGAACGTTGCTGAAATAGGAGGCAATCTAAGTGCTACACTTGATTCTCCGTTGTTGTCTACAGCAATAGCAATGTATTCAAAGTTCTCACCAGTAAAGCCTGTGACCCATCCTGGTAAAAACAACAATTTATTGTAGTTTGAAATAGCCTGGGCTGGATCAAAGTAACCATTAAATTCTTGGTAACTCAAAGGATATTTTAGATTTGCTGTTACTGTGCCACCTGAGTTGGTAGTTGTAACTTCTACTTTCTCCCATCTGCCAGCGCCTAGTTTGTTTAGATCGTAACCACCATATGAGTTGTTTGGTTTGTAGTATCTGCGATACACATTCAACTGTTGATAGTTTGCAATGTGTGCGTGACTAAACACCAACTTAAAATAACCATTTGGTCCATTGAAGTTGCTTTTTGGTATGTTTAGACTCCACTCTTCTACGTTAATTCTAGGATTCGCAGGAGCAGGAAATGGCTTGTCTACTTCTACAAGAGCATCTGCTGTTGTTAATAGTTTGAAGTTATACTTTTCTTTGAAGTTAGGCGGAAAGCCGTTTGATGGTATGTCAGCGCCTTGTTGTCTATCTGTAATATAGCCTGCACCTAACCAACTAAATTTTGCTTCTTCTCTTGATGCACCATTCCAATACAAAGGTGTAATTACAACTTCATATTCATCTTCATATGTAATAGGTATTCTGTCAAACCATAAACCTTCTGATGTAAGTCCAGTTTTTGTAATAATATATTCTTCAAAGTCTGGATCAGTGCCTGGTTCAATTATTCTTGTTCTTACTTTTACACCTGCCCAGTCTAACAAGAAACTTGAGTCTGGTGGTGATAGGAACAATCTAATGTTTGGTGATTCATAGTCTGGAAACAGTGTATGCACACCAACAGTAATTAAATCTTTTGTGCTTGGTGCACTTGGATCTTGCAATACAATGTTTACTGTGGTATTGTCTTCTGTTCTTGTAGCCGCACCATATGTAGGATCAAAGTCATAGAAACCAAACGAATTAACTTCTACTTTTAAGCCCTCAAATCTTACTTGTTTTGTGCTTTCCTTGCCATCCTTGTATGTAAACCTAAGAATGAAATCATAGTGCTGTTGATCGTTTGTTGGTTGCGAAGGATATACTGGATTTCCAAACACGCTCATTGTTACTGTTTGTGGTGTGCCAGGCACATAATCATTTACTCCGCCAAATAGAGTCTCTTGATAATTCCAAACATCAGAAATACTAGGTTTGTAGTATATTTTTACACCATTAACATCGTAGTTGATTGGATCATTATATATTTCTTGTGTTAGTGTAAAGTCAATTTCTCTAGGTGACTTAGGTGCAGAACCTGTGAGTTTTGTTCTTGCTTCAATTTTAGAGAATGTATTGTCTCTGTCTGTTCTTGAACCAATCTCTGGTGGAACCCAACCTGGACCTACTGTTTCAATAAAGTCTTTAGGATCACTTGTGTCAACAGCCGCACTTGGTGTTAAGAATACTGTGTTTATTTTAGTAGAATATTCTCCACTGCCATATTTTACTCTTGTTCTAACTGTGATACTTGCTCTACTGTTTGCCGCAAATGGACCTAGTTTGAAACGACCCGTTTCGCCTGGACCAGGACGATCCTTGACTTCCATATATCTCCAAGGTTCATCTCTACCTTGACGTTGATAGTATACTTGAATATAATCGTATGCTGGATTCTGTGGCTGACGGAAATAAATGTCAGCGTAAACTAAATCACCTTCTGCTGTGTAATCAATAACTGTGATGTCAACAATATCTGTAAGTGGCAACGGTGGAGGCACTATATCTGGTGGATTTGTAATTGAGCCGCCGTCATCACCTGGAGGCGTTGGCGGTGGTGTTACTGTATCATCTGGTGGATCATCTGTAATTGGTGGATCTTGTATTGGATCATCTGGTGTTCCTGTAGTGCCATCAATTCTTAAAACATTGTTTTGTCTTGCACTCAAACTACCAAATGCACTGGTGTTTGTAATTCTAACGTCATATGGTTGATTGCTTGAATCCATATCTGCAATAGTTTCTATAACTATTTCAGTTTCGCTATTTCTTGTGGTTGTGTTTGGTGTATACTGTTGTCCGTCATCACCAATGAATACAGCCGTTGCGCCAGTTTTATAATTTGTTCCTGTAACAGTTACTGAGTTGATGCCTGGTGTGCTGAACGTCTGTGGATTTACACCAGTAATAGTTGGTGATTCATATGTAACAGGCACCACTGAGTTGGTTGGTGGCACAAGTCCAATAGGAATTGTTGTGTCAAACAATGGATAGATGATTGTTGCACCTCTTGGTGTATAAGTTGGCAATACAATATCTTCTTCGCCAACTCTTGTGTGCGGATATATTGAGTCTGGGTTTCTAACACACGCCAATGCAACACTCATATCATTGTTGTATTTGATTGAAACAACACGCCAAGGTGTTGTTCCAAAGTTCAACATATGACTTTGTATTCTAATGTTGTCGCCTACTTCTAATTCTATACCTTGTGAAGTAACTGTTAGAGTGCAACTTTCTTGAAGTCTACTTTTATTGAATATAAGTTTTGCCATATCTTTGGCAATAGCATAATTGGTAATTCCGCCAAATGTTGCGTCAAGTTTGTTTACACGCCCACCGTCTTTGTCTATATAGGTTTGTCTCTCTGCGGCTGATTCAGGGTATACAACAGTGTCATTACTCCATTTGTTGTCTGGGTTGACATAAGTTATACTCACTTGGTTATATTTGCTTGTTGCTTCTACCGCACTATAGGTGATGTCACCAACTATGTTGTCTTCATCAAATGTTGCTACGATGGTTGCTGTGCCTGATGTAATATCTGTGTCGTTGCCAGCATCTTCTACTCTTAATTTGAATTTACCTTGTATGTAAGGCATATATGCTCTACAGTTTGGTAACATTGTCTTGATGTTGTTGAATATAGTGTTGCCAGTGTCTACTACATAATTGAGAGTGTGTATTGGTCCTCTAATACCACTTACATATTCTACTTGTGTGTTGAACTTGTTTGCTGTTGTTTCCCAACTGGTCCAATCAATGTCGTCGTTGACAAGTCCTTTACCATAACGTGGATTGCGTAGGTAATCTAAAATACATTCTGCTGGGTTTGTTGAATATCTTACTGGTGCGTTGTCGTATGTGTAACTTGATGGTGTGCCACTTGTTAGCGCCGCAACTTTTTTACCTAGTATACACGCCTTTATTTCAGGTATGCCGCCACTGAATGGATTTGCTTCTGCATCTTCATTTGTTTCAATTTTCTTCCAATAGTAACGAGCAAACACCACAGCCATACCGTTGTATACCATTGAGTTTTTCCAACTAGGTGCATCCTTACATATACTCCACGTGCCAACACCACTTACACTTGGTGTATTATTATACACACCGTGACTGAATTGTAATTGCACTCTGTCTTTGTATCTGCCTTCTGTAATGTTTACAGTTTGTCCATTGTTGAGTTGTCTAATAATTGTTTCTGGTAGTTGGTTGTCATCAATAAAGATTTCACGTAAACCTTCAATTGTGCCTTCACTCAGCACATAAGCAACCCAAAGATATTGATTGTTTGTAGATCCTGTTTCTGCAAATGTAATAGCACCGCCAACTTTGCGATATCCATATACTACTGGTATAGGAGTTTCACTGCCTTGTCGTGTAAATTGAACACCCTGTTGGCGTTCTGCTTCTGCTTGTGCATCAGGCACATCATAGCCACCAAACAATCCAAGGAATGGTTGAACAACAAAGTTGACAACACTTTTTACACCTTTGACAACGGCTTTGACAACACTTTTTACACCTTTGATAACACCTTTGACAACCTTCTTGATGCCTTTAACTATACCACTCATAGATCAATCTCCTTTGTCATAAAGCATCCTTCAGTAAATCCAATACTTGTGTATACACGTTTAGTTCTTTCTGGATCAATGCCAATGTCGCCAGCGGTTAAACTGGTTGCATCCATTGCAACAGCCCAGTCTTGAAATTCATCTACTAATCTACGAAACGCATCCATTGAACGTTTTTCTTTCAGCACATATATCATTTCAATATGTGCATACAAAATTTGATCGTTCCAAGGTGCTTGTGTTAGTCCGCCACTTATAAAGCCTACTGGACGATTGTTGTCTAACAAACTAAACCAACAAGCATCAGGAGAAATCAAACGACTTCTTATTGAACTAACCACTGAGTTCTCGTCATACTGTGCACCTAGTGCTGGATTTGTTTCACCTGCTTCATCAGCATATTGACGAAATAGATTTACATTTAAGTCTATTTCTTCTGGACGCATTGTTCTTACAATCATTCTAATCTACCCCATAGGAATTCTGTGTTGCCTACGTAACCAGCCTTTTCCATTGCTGTGTCATATTTTACACCTTGCAATAACCAATTACTCCAATTGTTTGTTTTACGCCCTGCTAGTCTTTCAAAGTCTGCAAACTTACTTGCACATTCTACTGATATTGAACAAGTGCTTGAGTTTTCTTGAATGCCTACATTGTATATCACACCATCATACATTAGTATAGGTGTTGATACAATTTGTAGGTCCGTGGTGCTTAAAAACGCTTTATAAACGCACACTCTTTTTAGTTCAGGTTCTTTGTTTACAAATTTGTCAATATATCCACTAGGTAGCCCTGACAAGTTGATTGTAAACTTGCCTACCTTTACGTCAAAGTCTTCGTTGATTGATGAGTATGCTAAAAACTCACCTTGTGCTGAATATACATTGGTGCCTGCTTCTGGTGCTGTTGGTGAATTAAAATCAACATCAATTGCACCTGATGCTAGGTATATTGTGTCACTTGAATTTGATGCATCTTTGAGATGTAGTTCAATTAAGTCTACAGCAAAGTTTACATCACGGTAGTATTCATCTCTTAGTGTTGTGTCTGTATAGAAACTCTTCATTTACCAAGTCTCTCTCATATTGACATTTAGTGATGTAAAACCCCCTACGCCAATATCATACTGTTGAACATCTGAATCAAGTATTGCTGTGAATTTTACGTCATTAAATTCTAAACTTGTTGCGTTTGGAACATCTGCTACTAGGCTTCCTGAGAAATAAAGTGTCATTGCACCACCGCTGTCTGCTGTTGCTGTGCCTACTACTTGATAAACTTTTGAATGATTTGCAAACTTGATATAGTCGCCACCAATTAGAGTTTTGCCAGCACCACAGTTTGTAACAGTAATTGTCTTTGCACCTTTGGTTGCTGATCCTGTTATTGCACCTGAATTAATTGGATTTGTTGAATTTGTATAACTTATTTCTGGAAGTATAACTTCAAAACTAAATGCAGGTCCGTATGTTTGACTTAGATAGCCTAAAACAATTGACGATTCAACTGGTGTAAGTGTTGGATATTTTACTTGCCAACTATAAAAACTTGTGCCATATCCTGTTCTACGTGATTTGCCACTGAATGTTTCAGTTGTCAATGTTGGTGTGTTAGTTCTAAAACTAATACTATTGAAACTTGGATCTTGTGGGTAAAGTGTTACTATGTCCGCCATTAGAATCTACTCCTTTGTCCGCTTTCTAACATTGCATCACTAATTACACTTTGTATGACGCCTTGTCTGCTTATTAATAATTCATCAAATGATGCTGTGTCAACAGCATTGATTGTAAAGTTGATTTCAACGGGCCTTCCACCACCTATTTGATCATTTCTAGTTATGCTACCTGAGTTGGTTGGTGTAAACATTTCTGGTCCGTTCTCACCAACAATATAACTTTCACCGCCCATAACTGGACCACCAAGTGCTCTACCTGAATAGCGTTGACTTCTAATTGCGTTTACTTGCGCCATACCTGCCGCAATCGCACCAGCCACATAAATTAGTGATATAGGTGGACCTGGAGGAAATGCTATTGCCATTGCCGCCGCTTGGTATGTTGAAATCAATGCTTGTGCAATACTCAATGCCTTGTGTGCTTCAAATGCTTCTTTTGATTGCCCTGCCATTTGACCCAACACATTGTTCATTGCTGTTAGTGCGCCTTGTGCGCCTACAACACCGCCTTGTTGTATCATTGCAACAGCATCCATTTGTGCTGTTACAGCATCAATAATTGATTGGTTAGTAACACCATTTAATTCTAATTGCTGTTGTGCATCTTGTTTGCGTAAATCGTTTATCTTTTTACTGTATTCTTGATTTAGACGTGATTTGGTGCGTAGATATTCTTCTTCATTAATCAAGTCTCTATCACGTAAACGCTCTAAGCCTTTTAATTCATCTGAATATGTTTTGTTTACACCTTCTAGTGGATTGACTCTACCAAATGCACTTGCGCCTGCATTTACTTCTTCTGCGGCTGTGCTTTGACGTCTAAATTCTACAAGTGCTTTTTCTAAATTTAATTTTTCTTTTATTTTGGCAATTTCTAATTCTCTTGCAAGAATAGTTTTACGGAATGCCGCCGCTTCACCGTCTTTGAGATTTACATTTTTCTCAATAAAGTCTTGTTCTGCTTTGAGACTTGCTAGGTGTGCGGCTCTAACACTTTCAGTTTCATTCAACAAACTAATTTCTAAATTAAGTGCGTCTGCTGTGTTTTGTAGTGCTGTTTCTTGTGTTGTTTGATATTCTTTTAATTTTGATATTCTGGCTTCTTCAATTTGAACTGCCTTTTCCTTCATATCATTAAGTGCCGCTGTAGCCGCTTCTTCTTGACTCATTTGAACATTGTTTTTCTTGCTCAACTCAAGTAGTTCTTCTGTGCGTCTTGCTAGTTCTGCACGATAATCAGTTAGACTGCCTGTGACACCAAGCATATCATTCATTACATTTTTGCCTGTTTCAAGTGCGTCACTTAGACTTTCAATACCAGTTACTGATTCAAATGCTTCTCCGCCTAAGCCTGAAATTTCATCTACTATTTCACCTATTTTGTCTCTTGCTGTGCCAGCAAAGTCATCAATTGATTCTTTCATTGATGTGCCAAACACCCAATCCCAAGCCGCCGCTAGTCCATATGCCGCGGCACCTACAGCACCTATCACAAGTGTTATTTTACCAAGTGCAAGTGCAAGAGCACCAAGTGCTCCTCGTATAAGTGTTCTTACTAAGAATGTTGCTAGTCCCCTAAAAGCACGAAGTAGACCCATTACAGCAACAACAGTTGTTCCTATAATCATTCTGCCTAGGTTGAACATAAACTTAACAATACCAATACCAATTAATGCTGAAACAGCAATAAGAACTTTGTCAAAGTTTTCAAATAGCAAGAACAGGGCGTCACCTGCTACAAGAGTTGCTTGAGTAAGTCCTCTTGATATTGATTCTGTTAGTTGTGTATTTGTGTCAAGTGCGGTGCTCATTCTGTCTGCTAGTTGCCCAACAGCGGCTCCAAAGCCAGCATCACCAATATTTCTTTGTGCTCGTGTAACTGAGTCACTCATTCTACTGAGAGCACCAGTTAGTGTGGTTGCTTGTTTCTCAGCCGCACCAAAATATTTGCCACCTTCTTCGCCCAAGTCTTGAATCAATCCAATTAATTCTTGTCCTGAGTTTGCAACACCTAGTATTTGATCGCCAAGTAAAACAGTGGTTCTTCCGTTTTCACTTCTTACTTTTACACCAAATTCTTTTAGACGTTCATATTCACCAGTGAGTGCATCACCAAGTGCTTCAGCCAATTGACTCATATTTTTATTATTGGCACTTGCAATGTTTGCAAATGCTGTCATTGAATCGTTGGCTGTGCTTATACCATATCTGTTGAGAACAACAAATCCATTGGTTAAGTCTTGTAGTGTTTGAGGAAGTCCTTTTGCAAGTTGTTCCATTCTTGCCAACTCAGCATTGGCTCGCTGTTGTGAGCCTAGGTATGCTGTAAGTTGTGCTCTAAAGCCTTCAAAAGTTGTGGTTGCCTGTATGATACCTCTGATACCACTTGTAGCCGCAAAGCCAACAAATGCCGCACCAGCAAGTTTCAACGCTGTGGATACTCTACCAGCCGCACCTTCAATTTGAGTTAAACTTTTGCGAGCCCCTTTACCATTACGGTCCAAAGTTCGCATACTTCTATTAACTTGTGTTAGTGTGCGGTTAAGGTGACTTGCATCGCCCTTAAACCTAATGTAAATATCCTGTGCCACGGTTACCGTCCTCTTTTGTTTTTAGAATTTTGCATTGCTTTCTTTTGTTCTTCTGCTTCCATTTTATAAAAAGCCGCCCAGCCTGCAAATTCCGCTGTTGTCATTTCAAACACTGTTGTTACGGGGAGACCCAAATCCTTTGCTAGTCTAAAAGCAAAAACTAGATCTGGATCTCCTCTAAGTTTTTTTCTGCAATCTCCATATTTGAATCTGCATTGGCACTATTGATTTCCCCTGTGATTCTAATAACCACATTAGGATCTGCTTCATTCATCAGTGTGACTTTATCCGCAGGTCTGAATAACTTGGCTCCATCCTTATCACGTGCTTTTGTAATAAGTGTTTCTACAAGTGCTTCAATTGTTTTGCCTTGTTGGGCAAGATTTAACATTTTTGATTCTTCTGTTAATGTGTTTACTTCTTTGAAGTAAATTTCCAAATCCCATTCTGGAACGTGGATGGATTTCATCTGTCCTGTAATTTTATTTCTAAAATGTCCAGTGATTTTCTCCATTGGTTTTACGGTTTGATTTTTTCCGTCCATATCTATTTTCTCCTTCTAGATGTAGCCTTGAGAGTTTGTTTTGTGAAACCCCTTGGTGCTTGTTTACTTGAGCCTTGCTCCAAACGCTCTATATAAGGCACACGGTTTTCAACTTCAAAACCTGTGCTGTCACTACTAGTTTTCTTCCAGTTGCGACGAGCGTTTCCACTTCTCTTAGGTGTTTTTGACACCACAGTTCGTTGGACTAAGTCAGCGTGGCTGTCTATGGTAGCCGCAATCTCTTGGGATGCCGCTTCCATAAACTGTTTGATACCTATAATATCAACTCGTGCCATCAGTTATCTTATGATGTTGCGTATGTTAATGGGCCTGAGCCTTGGAAACTTACACTTGCTTCAATCATACCGTCCATTTGTGCGGTAATTGAATAGCCAGTTACAAGAATGTTGCCACTCCAGTTTGCTCCAGTGCCTTCAGGATATACAACAAGTCCTACTGGGCTTGCGCCAATTGAACCTTGAATCAAACCATCTAAGTCTGGGTTAGATGTTGCGTCAAAATGTGTTGCGTCCCAATATACGTCTGCACTACCTGAGAATGAGTGTAAACCTTTTACATACTGACGACTTGCATCGCCCATTGCTGTTGTTTCAATTGTGTCTGAAGTTACTTCAATTGAATAACTTCTTACTTCCGCCACCGCTTGTGAATCCACATTGATGACGCCTGCGTTACCTACTAAAGATGCCATAATTAATCTCCTTTGTTATCTTCGTTTAGTGTTACCACCTCTTCTTCTGAAGAAGATTCTATTTCTTCGTCAACGGCGGGTTTAGATGTTACCGTATTTTTTACAGGTTTAGATTTGGCTTTTGCACCACTCCAACCTTGTAATTCGTAATAATCAAGTCTTGAATCATCAATAAACTTGACTACTCCATTTTTTGTTATCTTCATTTTAGTCTCCTTTGCATATACGCCCTCACGCTCTGCTAGTTGTTTTTCATCACATAGTTATACGTGACATCAAAATTCATTACAAATTCAGCCAGTGGTGGTTGACGTTCTATGACTTCAACACTCACTACGGTTGAATCCATTACGACTGAACGTGTTTTGTTTCTGTATCTATCTTCATCAAGAATCTCGTCAACGGCTTCAATTAAGTCGTTGCGTTTTGAATCTAGTTCATTGCCTCTAACAAAACAGCGGATTTGATATCTAATTACTCCACGTTTTCTGCCACTGGCAGAGCCCATAGTGAGTAACTCTCTATCTTCTGTTGTTGTTTGGACTAGTATTGCTGGGAATTGTGTGATTGCCAACTCTTCTACATTGAAAGGTTGGCGTGTTACCAAAACAGGTTTAACTGTTTCAATTTCTTGTAAGGTTTCAACTATGTTATTGGCTAAGTCTTCTCTAATGCTCATAGTTCAACTCTATCTTCGCAATCTTAAGAACACATCTGGAGTTTTTTCAACGTCTTGGAATACATTGTCGTCGTTTGCATCATAGCGAACGCCTTGACGTAAACACAAGTCAAATTCATCTTCAAACCTACCACGATAATAATCCATCATTTCTCTAAAACGATCTGATTCAGCCTCAAACTTTGTAAGTTTAGGGCAAATGTGATATGCTAGTGCGTGAAATACTGTTGCTTTGGTCCATTGTGTTGGATCCAACTTGTCTTCATCCATTAGGACGGCTAAGTTGGAATAGCGAATGTCAGTGCGTCCCTTTTGATAACTTGGGAACCATCTAACTGATAAGAGTCTGTTGATTTCTGATTCTGAGTTTGCTAGTTCTGTGTCCCATTCTAATACACCGTATTCAGTGATATGTGGGTCTACAGCAAGCAAATCGTCAATTGTTGCGTATGCCATACGAAGTCCTTCCCCGTGAATTTAATAGTTGAAACAGTCCTTCTGCTTCTTATATTGTATTTAGCGTAATCGCTAGATACCAGTTTATAATATGCCAAAAAGGGGATCTGTTCTGCAACAAACCCCCTCCTTGATGTAACGTCTTAGCAATTTAACTGTTAACCTAAGTCTTAGTCTGTTGCAGATCCTACAATTTTAACACCGTGAGCGTTTTGTAAAATGGCTTCGCCTTTTACAACACTAATCATAATGTCAGTTGCACGAGCCGCCGCTTGTCTTTGCTCTTCCATTGTTACTCCGCCTCTGATAGCGTGTCCAATAGCACTTGGAGCAAATACAGCGCCAACCATATTTTCTTCTGTGTCAGTGTCAGTGTCTAAGTCTGATTTAACAAGACTTGACTCATATACTGAACAACCAGCAAGTGTGCCAATGTAATAGCCACGAAGTGCCTCATTACCAATAGCGTTTGCTGTAGTTGCTGTAGTTCCGCCTGTGCCTGCAAGTTCTTTCTTCAACTGTAGAGCCTGACGTGGACCTAACACACAAGCCAATGGTCCAATAACTTTATTGCCACGTAGAGTAGCAACAGCGTCAAGGATATTGTCAACTGTGATGATTGCGTCTTCTGTTCCTACAGAGTTAGTGAATGAATTGAACAATGCAAATGCATCTGAATCCATTTTTTCAGCAATCGCTCTACCTGCTTGTGAACCTAAGTCCGCAATCACGTCGCGTTGTGCTGAGTCACGTAACATATCTGTTACTTGGAAGTATGTTCCTACTTCACCTAAGTCAAGTGAAACACTAGTTGTATTTGTGTCTGCCGCAGATGGCGCTGTGCCTTCTGTAAGTGCAGCCGCTGTTACACCAGAGTAAACTGGAATTTGTAAACTTTTACCTGCGTTTGCTGGGAAGTTGAACGGTGTTACGATTTGACGAGCAATTGAATTCTCATACATCGCAAACTGTGCTTCAGCCAACAGATTGGTAAAGAGTTCACTATTGATTGTAGTATTATTAGCCATAATAGTTCTCCTTATATTTTAGGCTATGCAGACTGTTTTCTAAGTTCTGCATATATTTTTCTATGTTCTGGATTTGACATATCCAGTTTGCTAACATCAACATTTTTAGATTCATTCATTATAGAATTTTGTGTATTGGTTGTGCTTGGAGTAGGAGATACAAAATGTGGATTTGTGTCAAGAAATTCTTTTACCAAATCATCAACGCCCATTGCTGTGCCGTTGTCTGTATATCTTACTGTTCCATCAGCGCCTACTACTTCAACTTCGCCTTCTGAGCCTAGTCTTAGATTGCTTTTCAGCAAAGACTTGACTTGTTCTGGGTTGATTGAACGGTATTTTGCCGCCGCATTAACCAAAGGTGTATCCACCCTATATTCTCTAATGATGCTATCTCGTTGTGCGATCTCAGCATCTTTTTTTGAAGCCATATCACTTAGCACTTTTTCAAACTCACCCTTTTTCATTGCTTCTTCAGTCTGCTTTTGTTCAGCCTGTGTCTTCAATTGGCGAAGTTCGTCTAAGTCTCCAAGTTCTTGATAAGGACGAATTGCTTTATTCGTAACAGCGTGTTTCATTTTCGCCATAGCGTCATCAAACTCTGATTGCGAATACATTCTTCCTTGTGCTTCTGTCTCTGTTGCCTGACTATCTTGGTTTGCTTGAGCGTCAGTATTCTCTATTGCTTCCGTGGTTGTTGTTGTGTCCATCGTTACACTACCTCCTTAAAGAGTAATTTGTTGTATATCTATTTATCACCAAACATAAAATAGTGGTGTTAAATGACTGTTTTACTTGCGGTTACCGCGTTTTTTACTTTTCTTCTTCTTTGCTTTTTTCATAGCCATAGTTTTACCCTCCTTTTTTAGCACCCAGTGCCGCACCAGCGGCAAGTGCACCTAATACCTTGCGACTTACAAGACTCTTTGGTTTTGACGCCTTAGGTGCTGTAATCGCATATTGATAACTAGTCATACCCTCGTTAAATGACTGGCTATGTGGTGACGGTATTGATCCACCACTTGACGCATAACTGTGTCCTGCCTTGTGCCCTCCACATCCAGGCGTTTTACAGTTATATCCTTTATAGGTTGGTTGTAGTGTTGCTTTCTTCGCCATATTCAGGATCCTCTAGTTGTTGTTTGAATTCAGTAACATTATCAAATTCATTGTATTGTTTTTGTAGTTCTTGACGCATCCAATGTGTGAGTCTTGACAGAGCCAACAAATGTCTCTTGCATCTCTTTCTTGCTGTGTTGTTCAAACGGTTTTTCCATTTAGGATAATCCTTTTGTAAGCCTTCAAAGTGATATTGAATAAGTGCTTCTGCCACAGTGGTGTCAAATGGTTCATAGTATAACCAAGGTTGATTCATAGGCTGGTTTTGTTTGCCCAGTTTATGAGTTGGTTGACTGTGGCGCATTACCTAACCTTTGTGTAAGAACAGTTAAAAACTCTGGATGTAGTTCAACAATTTGTTCCATTGTGTATCCTTGTTGAATCATTTCAGCAATGTGTGCATCAAATGTGTTTGCATCTAATGGTGCGTGTTCCATTTCAGCATTTTTCTCAATGCGTTTTTTCATACGCTCAACATCATCATACACAAACTCTTCTTCATCATCCAACAGCATTTTAACACGGAAGTCCAATAGTGCTTTTACACTTGGATCTGCTGGTGCTGTTCTTGCGGCTTGTTCTAGTAGAGCCATATCTGAATGTTTGTCTTGTATGTTGAAACTGTCTGGATAGTCAATTGATCCATCCCAAGTTTTACCTTGATAAACAGCAAACAATCTCCACATCTGCTCTTCAGCAAGTTCTAGGTTGTCTGCTTTCTCTGACAGTTTTGAATTAAGTTGTTCAAATTCCATTTGTCTTGAAACACCACTCATTGTTGAAGCCTTGTTTTCACGCATTGCTCCTAGGTGTGCAATTCTATCAATAGCATCTACTTTGGCTTCTACACTTTTGTATAGGCTTTCTAGACTTTCACCACTTGGTTGTAACAAGTATGGCTTCAAGCCTGGGTCCATATTCTCATCCATTTGAATGATTGCACCAGCGCCAGCGCCTGCTTCTGTAGTAGAAACTTTAACTAGGCTTGGGTGGTTTTGTAGTCTAATCAACTGTTCAATTTCTGAGTATTCATTGTATATTGAACGATTCAAATCAGCAATGTCACCAATTTCTGAAATACCAACACCTCTAATAGGTGAACGATTTGAGTAAACACATATCGCAGGAATCAATCCAAGTTCATTAACTTCATTCATTGATGAACGCACTTCTTTTTTCTCATCATCTAGTATAGTTGTATAGATGTCTTCTGCTGTCCACTCTTTGATAACCAATTCGCCATCACTCATATCTTCAACATATTTCAAGTAACTTAAAACATAGTAGCCTGACGGTGAACGTTCATAACGCCAGTCAAGAACTGAAAGAGGAGTTAGCACACTTGCATAAGGACGGACTTCTTGAAATAACTCTTCTGCTCTGGTTCTTGCGTTTGTTTTAGGCTTTGTAAGTATTACCCAAGTATGTCCAAACACACTTGAATATGTTGATACGTCTTTCATAAACGCATCTAAACTTCTGCCTTCTAGATCTGCATCATCTAAGAATGGTTTCAAACTAGGATCATTTTCTAAACTTGCATATTCTCTATAAGCAGGTTGTCTAAACAAGAACGAGTTGAAGATTGAAATCACACCCTTACAGTGGTTATCAAGTGGCGTTGTGCTGAGCCTTTCTTGATATTCAACTTCTGTTTCCATTTGGTAGCGTGTCAAGTATTCGCCATTGCGATATACTTCACTTCCCATATAACTAGCGAGTAAAAATTTCCATCGCTTGTAGTGTTTTTCATAAGCATCATTTGTGCTTGTGTATCTATTGTAGTCCGTCATTCGTTATGCTCCTGTCCTATGTTTCCAAGTTGTGACTTCTGATTTGTTTGTATCTCGTCTAAGAGGATACTTGTAGTGAACCATATACCCTAACGCATCGTTCCAATGATCGTATCCACTGTCCTTGTCTGGTTGTTGGGTTCCTTCTTTGTAGACTTGTCGTTCAAGTCCCTCAATGATTCGTTTGCACCTAGGTTCTACCACCAGTCTTACTTCACCTGTTGAACTCAACAATCGTGAGTTGACAGCGTTTATTCTGTCTCTTACTGGAGGATGGCTGTTGGGTGCTTTAACAACAAAGCCAGCATTTTGTAGTATTATAATATCCGTCATTCCATTGGCTGATGTTTTTCTTTGTCTGCCTGCTGGATCAGGATAAACAAATATCTTTGATTTAGGGTATCTTGTTTTGATTTCATCTACCATTTCATCTGTGTTGCTTGAGAAAATACCTATTTCGTCTATGATGTGCATAACTCCGTCAGCACGTTCATATGCCACTACAGCAACACTAGGATCAATGTTGAAATCTTCTCCTATGTGTAGTATTTCAGGATAATGAGCGTTTTCTAAGTCATATTCTACACATTTTTCAACGTTCTTTTCACGTTCAAATCCGTAGTATATTCTACCTGAAAAACTTTCAAATGATCCTTGGTATTCTTGTTTGTATGTTCTTTCATCAAGTAGGCGTTGTGCTGATTCCAATTCACTAGCAGGCACATTGCCTCCTTCTTCAGTTGTAAATTGCCAACTGCCCCATTCGTCATCTACTTGTGTGTTGTTGAATAAGTCGTATGCCCAGTTTAATCCTTTTGGTGTGCCCATAAACAAACCTGATCCTAAACTGTCTGATAATGTTGGACGAAGTGATTCATAAAACGCTTCTGGTTTGATATCTGCAACCTCATCCATTACTAGGAAGTCTACTCTGTTACCACGTAAACTGTCATAGTTTTCTGCACCTTTGAGTGAAATCTGTGATCCATTTTTAAGAAATATTGTAAGTTCTGCTTCGTTAATTTTTCTGATCCAATGTAGTGCAAATAATTTCTTCTTTAGTTTTAACCACCAAATGTTTTTGGCTTGTCTGTAACTAGGACAAACAGCCCAACACACTGTGCCAGGACGACTTGCGTGTTTGCATATCTCCCTGATACCTAAAGTAGTCTTCCCGAAGCGGCGTCCACTAATTAAAACGCGCCAGCGTTTGTCTGAAGCGGCTACTTGTTTTTGTGGGTTAGTTAATGGCATTAAATATCCTCATCCGTCCAAGGTAACGGAGTTGAGTCATCTCCACCATTTGGATTTTCTGATTGTCCAAGTAAGTTCTTTCCTAAAAATATAAGCATTCTAGGATCTCCATCCATTGCTCTAGTCATCTGTGTTCTGCGTAATCCCATTGTGCCGTTTGCTTTGCCTTGATCTATTTCGCTTGAGTATTTCTTTTCTAGTGTGCCTTTGCTTATTCCTGTGATGTGGGATATTTCCGCCAATGAACAATGAATCTCTGAGAGACGTCTAACCAAATCCTTGTTGGCTTTGGCTATCTCCTTGTAATTCTTTTTGTCCTCTGGCTTGTCCATTATAGATACCTGTTTTCTACTTTTACTCTAAAACGTCTTGAGTCAACAGCACCGTCTGCTGTTGTGACAGTGTTTTTTACTTCATATATCTCTTGCACACTTCCGCCTGTGAGTTCTACATAGGCTTTTTGTGTTCCAGTTACAATGCCACTTGCGGCTACTGTTACTGGTGCTGAGTCTCCTGAAATTGTTGATACTGTCCAAGCCACTGTTTGCAATGTATCATTGCCAGTTAACCAGTCAGTCCAATCAACAGTGTAAGTTAATTGTGCATCAGGATCTTTTGGTATATACGAACCTTTGACACTTTGTTTGAATCCTGTTATGTCAGTCACGCTAATTGTCTCCTTTGTTGGTATGTGGTTTTACTTGTGCGTAGGTTCCTTGTTTCTTGAGGAACTAGCAAGCCGCCACTTTCTTGTGTTACTTTATAAATTGGTTGTTGTTTACCAACTACAAATTCTGTTGACTCTTCAAGAACACGACTATATCTAGTTTCACTGTCAACATCATAGTTGCGAACTGGATCAAAGCCAAGGATTCTACCATATGCAATAGTAGAGTTTACACCCTGGAATGTGCCTGAGGCATTTCTACGTGCTGCCGCAACAGCAAGTATGTCTGCAATTGATTCAAGTGCGGCATCTGCAAATTCTGTATGCCCTACTATTCCTGTGAACTGTGTAGTAACTTGTGCGGCTAGTTCTGAAGGACTACTTCTAGTTCTACTTGCACTCGCTTGAAGTGTTGCTGTTGGGAATAAGAAAGCGTCAGCACTTACAACAATATCAACTATAAATTCACTTGCTAGTGTTGCTGAACCAATAATTCTAAAGATTGCATTTGCACTTATACTGGTTGATACTGGTAAATCAAGTGTAGGTCCTGCTGTGTAAACAGCACTTTGACTACTTGCGGTGTCTACAGTTGCTGATAAACCACTGGATTTTACTCTAGTGTAAACAGTTGAAACACCAGTGTCTACACTAAGGCTTGCTGATGCTGTTTTGGTTTGTCCAACAAATGTTTGTGTAACATCTAAAGCACTTGCAACTTCAAACTCTTCAGGTGCCAAGCCAGGTTGTGCTGAAGCACTTGCTGACATTCCTGACAGTGCCTGCAGAATAAAGGTATTTGCACCCCATACTGAGCCTGGATATGTTTGCCATTGAACACCTACTTCATCCCAGGTTGATTCATTTGATAGTAAACCTACTTGATATGTTGCTGATATTAATGGTGTTATTGCATTGTTTAGAGTTGCTGTTGCACCTCGTTCAACGTCTGCATCTGCACCAACACCAAACGCCACTGTAAGGTTTTGAGCCCCAGCACGTCTTTGTCTCTCTGGTGTTGTAGATTGTAGAACAGTCCCATCTACAGTTGCTGAAGCATAAAACAACACATCTGCACTTGCACTTAGACTACTTTGTAGTGTGACGCTACTTGAGTCTTGTCTTGTTCTATCAGCACCAACTGATTGACTTGTGAAAGCATCTGCTGTTGCTGTTGCATATATTTCTAGTGTTGCTGTTGCACTTGTGCTTGTGCTGGCAGTTAGAGCCGCACTAGCGTAGACATTTTGACTTACATAACCTGCGTCAAAATAGTCAGGGTGAACATAACCTGCTAGATCGCTGACACTTAATATTTGTGCTGACGCACTTAGACTAGTAGCCGCTGACACACTCGCGGTGGCAGAGGCAGTGTAGACAGTATAACCACTGGCTACATAATCGTCGTCAAAATATACAATGTCAGACACAAGCCTTGCCTTATGCTAGTGTAATTGTAAGGTTAGATGCCTGAATAACAAATGTGTCACCAGTTTCAATTAATTTACTACTGTCTAGTGTTCCGTAGTATAATACATTGCCGCCAGTAGCCGCATCCATAATAGCCAGGTGAGTAACTGTTCCCCAGTCTTCAGTGGCTGTTGTAAATGTTACAGTTGAACCTGATCCTGCTGATCCAGTTGGGCTTGATGCCGCGTCAAAAGTAATTGTTTTTCTGTCGTAGCCTGATGCACTTGCATTTACTGTGGCTGGCACTTCGTCTGACAGTGTTCCTGCTTCCAGGTTTGCTGTAGCGTTTCCGCTGGTGTTTAAGAATAGACCCACATACACCGTTGTTGGTGCTGTCCAGGATGTTGTTCCTAAACTGTGATCTAAAAGTTTCGTTTCTAAATAGTTGCTTGCCGCACTCATAGTTTTTCTCCTTGATGTTTAACTAAATGTGTCACTTGATTGTGATGTTGTTCTTGTCCAATAAGGTTGTGTCCTTTGTGGAGTTGTATTTGGAATATTATACAGTGCTGATTCCATCCACTGCCAATAGTCGCTTGTGTCGTTGGTGCCTAATGAGAAATAAGTTCCGTTGCCACTGTTGTAGCCTTGTAAACTTGATCCTCCAATACTACCGCCATCTGTGAGGTCCGCACCGTTGTTGCCTCTAAGAAATATTTGTGGTTGTGGTAATCCTGTGTTTGTGCCGTCTGTGCCTAAATCTCTAACGCCACCATTGTAAAACTTTGCTCTGTATGATGCTGTTTCTATGGGCATCCAATTTGCATCTACTCCGTGTTTCCACGCCACATACAATTGATATAAGCCACCATTGAAACCGTCTGTTGTTGCATCTAATTTGCCTGGGAATCTTTCTGGTCCGTTAACAGTTGGATTTGAATATAAACCTTTGTCAACAGTAAATGGATAACCAGTGTGTTGTTCGTTTCTTACACCCAACAACATACCTTGTCCTACGTGCCAACTGTTTGAACCAACTAGAATCTGTTGATAGGTTATGAGTAGTATTCTGTTGTCGTTTGATTGGTTGCGTGTGCCTTGACTTACTCCATCATAATAAAAAGTAAAGTCCTGTGTGCCATCACTTTTTAGTCTAGCGTGAAATTGGTAGTGTCGCCACGCATTGGTGTTGCCTGTGACTGAATATGTTTCACTTTGTGGATAGTTGTATCCTGGTTGAATAATTCTTTCTACTCTGTTGCCAACAAATTCAACTGAGCCATTGGTAATCTTAATAAAACTTCTGTGTGAACCTGATTCTTCATATTCACTTACTTGTGTGTCTATGAGTATTTCACCACCTACGTGATAAGCCCAAAAAGCAATAGTAAATGAAAAACATCCACCGTATCTGCCACTATTAATTGTGCCATCAATGTAGTCTCTACTCAGTGTTGCTCCACCTGGCTCAAACCAAGTGTGATAGAGTGCTCTAACTGTGCCATTGTGATTTGAATCATTATAGTCGTTGGCGAAGCCAATGCCGCCTACACCCAAGGCTTGTGCGCCTTCACGTCTGGGATTCTGTAATAACGGCATACAAAACATTTAACTGTAGTTCCTCATTAGTGTGCCCAACATCTTTGTGCCTGTTGAGTAAAATACCAATAGGTCCACACTATCTGCGTCTACACTCAGTGTTGGTGATAAGCCTTCTGGAAACAAATAATCTGAACCAAATGTTATGGTTCTTGCACCTGTTGAGTCTTGTGTTGCCAACAGTGTATAAGTTGCACCTGCTTGTTGATTTGTAGGGTTAGCAAGTGTTATTGACTGATTGAGTGTGATTGATGCTGTTTGATTTGCATCTAAGTCCCAGTTTACAGTTGAACTTGGTGTAAGTGTTGACTGAGCAATAAACTGTTGTGCTGTAAAGCCAGTCACAGTGTCGCTCAACAGCACTGGTTCAAGTGCACCAGTTGTGGTGTTGTATCTTAGACTTTGATTGTTTTGAATACTTGCAATATCAAACTTTTCTTTGACTAGGTTAACATTGTCTGCTGTTTGTTTGATAGCAGGACGAGCATTTAATACTAAGTCTGAGTCTTGATCTAAATGTTGTGTGTCAATTGTTGTGGTTATCCAAGTC
>Ga0181392_1000177_pt1 | contig 23476 bp, 13 predicted proteins | sample 15SPOviralmetaG_FD_130083 | JGI IMG/M metagenome (GOLD analysis project Ga0181392, IMG submission 130083) | Marine viral communities from the oligotrophic San Pedro Time Series (SPOT) site, San Pedro Channel, CA, USA - 15 SPOT_SRF_2010-09-15 | ecosystem: Environmental > Aquatic > Marine > Strait... | reverse complement strand
TGGGATGGTATTTCTAGCACTCAAGAAATTTTAAATATTAATGTGTCTCAGTATAACACAGTATATGTGCTTATAACTTCAAATACTCCATCTCCTAGCGCATCTCAACCTCTTGTAACAAATACCATAGACAATCTATCTGTTGTAAATGCTCAAACTGGTGACGCACTACAACACGCTTCTTCTGATGGCGTAAGCTCTTCTACGTGGAACAGCTACAAATCTCATAAACCTTCAGAGAACAACAACAATCACTACGCGCAACACAGCCACAGCGATCATGATCACTTTGGTAACAACAATGAAAGATATGGACTAGATCCAACCCACGCGCAAATTAACGGGTCTTTTTATATAGATGATAGATTAGGAAAAATACATTTTTCTTCTAACATTTCTGGAAAAACAGTGATCTTAGATTATATAAGTGATAGTCTTGGTACAGACGGTGAAATGCAAGTTCACAAGCTTGCTGAGGAAGCTATGTATAAGCATATATTGTATGATGTAATATCCGCAAGATCTAACATAGGCGGGAGTAGACTAGCTTTTCATAAAAAAGAGAAGTTTGCAGCTGTAAGAAAAGCAAAACTAAGATTATCAAATATTAAGTTAGAAGAGTTAACTCAAATTCTTAGAGGTCAATCGAAAATCATTAAACACTAATTCATGCCTGAAATTAAAAACGCTTTCACTCAAGGTAAAATGAATAAAGACCTTGATGAAAGATTAATTCAAAATGGACTGTATCGCAACGCTGTCAATGTTAGTGTCGAAACGGCTGAAAACTCTGGTGTAGGCACTGCGCGCAATATACTAGGCAACAGTCGAGTTGATGCGCTAGTTCCAGATTCATATTTTTGTATAGGTAGTATTTCAAACGAAAGAACAAACAAGCTTTATTGGTTTGTTAAAGGAGAAGACACTGACGCTATACTAGAATACGATAAAAAAGAAAGTGAGTCTAAAATAATTGTTGCTGATAAAGTTCAAGATTACGAAGGCTATAAGCCGTTTTTAAATTTTACTGGGAAACAGATAACAGGTATAAATATAGTTGATGATTTTTTATTTTGGTCAGACGGTGACAACGAGCCAAAGAAAATAAACATATCGCACTCATATCATTCAAACCCTACTTTATCTTTAGATAACCCTAATTTAGAACCAGCGTATTTATACGCAAACGAAGCGCTAACAGAAGAATTGCTAAAAGAGGAGCATATTACTGTTATTAAGAAAAAGCCTAGTATTGCGCCTACTGTAAAATTAACTTCCGCCAAAGGGGAGGCTGGATCAGCTATATTTGAAAAAGTGTTTTTACGCTTTTGTGTTAGATATAAATATTTAGACGGAGAGTATTCAGCGTTTAGCCCTTTTACAGATGTTGTTTTTAATCCAGAGCATGACGAGCTTATAAGCTCTGTTAACGCCTATAGCACAGATGAGCCATACAACAAATCAATGGTTAATCTAATAAAGTCTATTGAGCTATACGACTTTATAACTCCTGACATGCCAGAAGATGTAGTTCAAGTAGACATACTTTACAAAGAGGAGAACTCTACAGCTATATATTCTGTAGCGAACATAAAGGTTGGTAGCGGTGATGCTAATGCGCCTGGATCTGGGCAGTTTAATGTTGACGCTAGTGAATCCTCGTACAAAGGTAAATACGAAATTACATCTGAAAATATTCACGCAGTACTTCCAAGTAATCAACTATTAAGACCTTTTGATGCTATTCCTAAGTCAGCATTAGGCCAAGAAATAGTTGGCAATAGGTTGGTATACGCGAACTACAAACAAGGTTATGATTTTGTAGATGACGTGCCTACAGTGGATGGTTACTATTCACTTAGACAGTTTCAAGATTTTAGCAAGCAAGGTTTAAAGTCTATAAAGTCACAAAGAAAATACCAGCTAGGCTACTTACTAGGTGATGAATACGGTAGAGAAACACCAATATTTACTTCAACTCAAGCAGGCGTAAGTGTAGACTGGTCTAGCTCTGATTACGGTTTAAACGCTAGTAACTCTACTATGTTTTACGCAAGCTTGTTTGGAGATCTTCCAGATTGGGCTAGTTACTACAAGTTTTATGTAAAGTCTTCTTCTGACGAGTACTATAATTTATTAATGGATAAGTCTTATTTTCCGTTTACTCACAATGAGTTTGAAAATAAAGACGATCATATATATGTATCATTTCCTTCTTCTGATAGAAACAAATTAGTAGAAGATGATTATATTATTGCTAAAAAAATATATGATAGTACTAATGCTCAAGTATTTGAAGAAAACAAGTATAAAATACTAGACATAAGCAATGAAGCACCTGATGCTGTTAAATACGTTTTCTTTAGTTTAGGCTCAGCTGCAAATAACGCAAACGACATCTTGTGCTCTGGCTTATTAGAGTTTTCTGCAAGCAGCTTGTTTGCAGGTCCCCAAGTACTAGATAGTATTGGAAAAAGAATAGATCAACAAACAGACACTATTCATTTACATAAAACAGGTTGGTTAAGCTCTACGATAGATGGAGCTCCGCTACTTGACGCAGATGGTAACTACAACAACGACGTATACATATCCTGGAATGTTGGTGATATATATTCTGAAAGATATAAGGTTAGTAATATAAGAATTAGTGGTACTAGTGAAAACGTTTACGTGCTTAAGCTTACTAATACTATATCAGAAAAAGACGCTAGATTAGCAGCCGTTAATGATACTATTCAAACCTTAGATTTTGAAACTGTTGGAAATAACACGGTGTTTGCGTTAGACGCAGGTTTGGTATTTAAGTGCGAAAAAAGGCAACTTAGAAGTCAAGAAGATTTTAGTGGTAAGTTTTTTGTTAAAATAAAGCACAACAACTACTTAACAGGTAACGATCAGTCTACGGGCTTATACCCCGTTGCAAGTAATGAAGCAAGATGGTTATTTGGCCATCTCGCAACAAGTGGTGATCCGTCTGAAGGCATAATAAATTCCGCTAGTTCATCTATAGGTCTAGACGGCGCTGTTCCTGCTTCTGATATTACTGGTGTAGATGGCTTTGCTAATACACCTTTAGAGTGGGTTAAGATAAAAGAACATATTGGCAATAGCTTTTTCATAGATGATATGAATTTTGTGGCTACCAATCCCTCAAGTGATTTTGAAGCTAAAGAATCTGGAAAAGCAGCTCATGCTTCAAGTATAAAATACAAATCTTTTGAGTGGGGACAGTTATATCAATCAGCTTTTGATTATGAAAGTGTAGTTGACTCGCTTACGTTTGACTCGCTTAACCCAGATTTTGAAGGTGAAAATTTATATGGCTGGAAGTACGTAAAAAGCAGCTCAGATGGTATTGCTGAAAATACAGATTGGACTAATCTAGAACTATCTCTTAAATCCTGGGCTCCTAGAGTTGGATCTCCAGTTGGTAGTATTAGCTTCGATCAAGGTTACTACGCTTCAAGGATATACAATAGCTTTGAGGGAATAGTTACGTCTACGAATGATCACACCTTTAGCTCTAATAACACTCTTTCAAGAGAATTTAGGGTTAATAGTATTTACGCCAGTAGCTCTACTGATTACGGAGGCCCTAGTTCTTTTTACGGAGATACGCCTGGGCGTCATTTTATACATATCTCATTTTTAGCGCCAGGTGTTGATCTTATAGATCAGCTAGATGCAGATGATTTAGTTGGCGTAAAGATTAAAGGCGCAGACAGTATAGCTTCTAAGCTTCAAGGCATATGGGGTGGAGGTGCGTTCCATAAGCTTCCTGCTCAATCTAATACCTATAACAGCGCTTTTCAATATATTTTTGATTCATTTGGAGAACTACCTGATCATGAAGGTAACGTAGTAGAGTTTGAAGGAAATTACGCGTCTAGCCTTTCATCAGGCGAAAACGATCTTGGTCTTCCACCTACGGCTAGCTTGAACGCCGCTCCTGGTCCTGGTATAGGTCAAGGTTACGACGCCAACTATGCAACAAGACATGAGCAGCAATGGAATCCAGCTTATTCTGACTCTGGACCCAATAACGAAATAGCAAGCTTTGTACAAAGGCTTAAAACTCCTGGTCAAAAGTTTAAGTTTCAAGGAGACACTTCTAACACTGTTTACACTATACAAGGTGTAAATGAACAACACGTATACAACCACACTTCTTGGCGTGCTATATGGTTACCTAACTCAGATGGAAGTGCGTATGAGTTTGCGGGTAGCAGTGTAGAAGAAGCCGCGAGCGCTTGGGCCGATTTTACAAACGCTGACTTAACGCCCTCGGCCAACAGCAGTATTGACGGTTACTCAACAGCAGCAACTAATTTAGCTAACGCTATAACGAACTTTGGGGCCGCGAGCAATAGGCGAACAGTATTTATTATTGAGTTAGATAAAAACCCTGAACAGCACTATGATCCTCGCTTTGATCCAGGAGAGATTGATGCTACAACTAGCACTCAAATAGAATTTGTAAGTGATATAGCGCCTAGTTTAATTGACAGCTTATTTAGTTCACCTACTATATGGGAAACTGAGCCTTTGCAACTTGCTGATTTAAACATATACCACGAAGCTAGCAACAATATACCTACAAAAATTACATCAAAAACAAACGAATTGTTTGCGCCTGTTGGATCAGAAATTAAAGGTTTTGTTGGTGATGCAGAAGAGCCAGTGTATATAACTGAGTGGGTATCAGCAACTAAATTTAAAACTAACATTGATTTACCAGAAGGAAGCTATATAGCATCTACTTTTAAGTTTTGTAGGCACGATGAAAGCTATGTACAAGCGGTTATTTCAGGACAAGAGGGTCAAAATACTTTTGAAATACAAGAAAAAGTACGTACTGAGTTTCCAGTAGGTTTAAGCTGGTTTAACTGCTTTAGTTTTGGTGATGGCATTGAGTCTAATCGCATACGTGATGGCTATAACAAAATGCAAATATCTAGCGGAGCTAGAGTATCAGCAACGCTTGAAGAGCCGTTTATAGAAGAGCATAGAACTAACGGTTTGATATATTCTGGTATATACAACTCAAACTCTAACACTAACAATTTAAATCAGTTTATAGCAGCTGAAAAAATTACTAAAGACTTAAACCCTACTTATGGTAGCATACAAAAGCTGTTTACTAGAAACACAGATTTAGTTGCTTTATGTGAAGATAGGGTTATTAAAATACTAGCTAATAAAGATGCTTTATTCAACGCTGACGGAAATCCTCAGCTTGTATCTACTGCAAATGTTTTAGGTCAAGCAGTGCCTTTTGTAGGTGACTACGGTATATCTACACATCCAGAGTCTTTTGCGGCCGATACTTATAGAGCGTACTTTACTGATAAGCAAAGAGGAGCTGTGCTTAGATTATCTATGGATGGCATTACTCCTATATCAGATGCTGGTATGCGTGAGTACTTTAGAGACAACTTAGTTGATCAAGCTAATTTTGTAGGTAGCTACGATGGGTTTAGCCAGCAGTACAATTTAACGATCAAAAAAATACCTATTGTTGGATCAATTCTTCAAGACGATCTTTCTGAAGGAATTGAACCAATAGAGCAATTTAATCCTGAAGAGTACATTGACAATGGTGACTTTTCTCAAGGATCGCCATTTCAAGGTATTGTGCAGCTTGAGGATTTAGATTTAGTTGAAAGAAATGCAACGCAAAATTCAGAGCTTGCAAGTAGCGTTACTATAGTAAACTACCCAGCAATATCTCAATTTGGTCTAGTTCCTGACGATACTATTTTAATAGCTGGCGTAGAAGGGCAATCTACTATATTTAACCCTTACGCAACTAATGAAGCACCTACGTCTTGGGGTTTTACAAACAACCTTTTTGTCAATGCATTTCAAGACTCAGGCAATCCATTTGTTAGCTTTGGCTTAGACGAAAACAAGTTTTTTATCAATAGATTTTCAAACCATAGCACTTACTATGACAGCTCAACAGGAGGTAATCCGCCGAATGCGCTTCCAACTCCTGGGAGTAATGCTATTAACGAAGAGGATGAAGGCGCTGCATGGAATTATCCTGATTTTAATATAGGTTATAGTGACGAGTCAATTAACATGCTGTTTGGTTCCTCTGACAATGTTTATTGGTCAGCGCCTGTTGCTATATTTTGTCAAACAGAAACTACAAACACTCCGTTTACTCCCCCAAATTATGGAAGTGCCAATTCGTGGAGCAAAGGCGATGAGTCGCATACAGGTATAATATTTAGAGGTACGCCAGATAACGGGTATTTTGGTTATATAGATGTACCTGCTAGTGGTTTTGTTTCTGGAGGTACTTCTCTTATAACAGAAGATATTGCTAGTGCTTTTACAGGCGTTGACAATACTACAATGTTTAACGGGGAAGAAATACAGCTTACCGTAAGCTTTGGTGCTAACAATATTGGATCTATAGTTCAAAATAGAATTCGCATACAGCTTCTTGATGGCGCGGAATTACTAGACTCAAGCAGACTTGTTGGTGGTGGAACTGTAGGTTTTGATACAGACGATATATACACTTCTTTAGGTGTTACTAATCTATCTTCTAGTGATTTTTCAACTACTACTGAAAAGGCAAGCGCATATATAACTGGTGAGGCTGGAGGATTTGTTGATGCCGTGGAAGGCCCTAATTTTATTACATATAGATTTAAATTTACAAACCCTGATAATCCTTATGAAGACGGTATTGCTGTACAAAACCTTGTGGTTAGAATACACGTAGAAGGTAATGGCTCTTTAGCAACTTTACAAACAACTCAACACAAAGCGCTAGTAGCTATTGGTGAAACAGTTATTAAAGGTTTTAGAGTTAAAAAACTAAATCAATTTACGCAACATTTCATAGAAAACGTTGATGAAGTAACTAGTGATGGTATTCCTCAACAAGAAATACCTGCTTGGTCTGAGGTTATATATCCAGATAACATAGACGGATTTACTACTACTGGTGATATATACGCGGAACACTTAGCACAGTTTGGACCAGAAAATCCTGGTGAAGTAGTATCATATTCAGATTTAGCTGGTAATGAGCTAACTTATGAAGTTGGTGAATCTAACGGTGTTATAGATGCTTCTTATAGCGGAACTACTGATCTTAATGCTACTCTTTCGCCAGGTAATATTACTGCAAACTTAGACCCTGCTAAACCACTAGTGTTTGATAAGTGGTATTTATTAGAAATAAGTGGAGACGAATTGTTTGGGCAAGGTTTACCTTTTATTAGATTTGTTGATTCATCAGGTGTTGAAGTAAACTGCTTTGTAAATAACATAGATAATATTCAAATAGGTCAAGGTTCTAATAATACATCAATTTTAACTCCAGCTCATGATTTCCAAGACAATGTGTCTAGAGCTTTATTTAAGTTGCAGCCAAGCGCTAGCACTACAGAAGCCTCTAACATAACTCAGCTTGAAATAATAAACTCTACTACTAATGTCAGTAGCATAAAGCTTATTGATATCAGCGCACAGTCTGAAGGTGGAAACGTTGATTTCTGGAATATAAACCCAGATCTATACGCGATACAAAGAGCCTTTGTGCCTGGTGCTTTAACTACAGGTTACTCACACCCTAGCCTTTACTTTGCTGGTAATAGAGTAAACTTTGGAGTAGGCTCTTTTGGATCTTCTTTTAGTCAAGAGCTGCCTGTATTACCTGAAACATCAGATGGATATAAGCTAAGCATTGTCGTAAGTGAAGACTTTTTGTCGCAGCAACTAGTATTAAATGAGTCCAACACATTAGGTGTGTCTGTACAGGATGGTGGCGCTGCTACGTCGTATCCATTGACACAAGGGCTAAATCAAATAGATTTAAACTTTAGTAATCAAAGTGCAACGTTGACGTTTACTGGCGCTGGGTTAGATATAGCAGCTAGCGTGAGCTCAGTAAGCCTACTTGACATCACGAATTACTTTACGTCTGGAAACGCTGGATCTTGGATAATAGATGGTTTTGATCAAGCAGAAGATGGTGAGCTTGGTACAGAAAACTTTATTACGTGGACTTCTGGGCTAGTTTCTTTTAATGGTGCGACATCAGGCCATAGACTACACCAACAAGTTGATTTGCCAGAAGGCCAAACATTTATACTTACGTTTGACTCTAACGTGCAGTCAATACCTACAGCAGGATCTCTTAAGGTTTCTTATAGGAACGCTCAAGGTTTTCAAGTTGGTTTAAAACTAGTTGGACCATCAACAGATGGAAATGTTTCATTTCAATTTACAGTTGACCCCAACGACTTTATTGCTCAGGATTTACCAGGATCTATTATATTTGAAGCTATAGGTACGACACCTTTGTTTGCGACTATAGATAATATAGAACTTCGCCGTGTTATTACGGACCAAGAGTTTGGTGTACCTATACAAACCATTAGCTACAACGAAGATGTTAAAGGTTGGGTAAGCTTTAAATCCTTTATACCAGAAAATGGTGTAAGTCTATCAAGTCAATACTTCACGTTAAACAACGGCCAACTATGGCAGCATAACACCAACGAACAAAGAAATAATTTTTACGGTATGCCTTACGATTCTAGTATTACAGCCGTATTAAATACTGAGCCATCTACGGTTAAAAACTTTAACACTGTAAACTATGAAGGATCAGAAAATTGGAGCTTATCTGAAATAAAAACAGATTTAGATGAAGGGTTTATCAGCGAGTTTGTTAAAAAAGAAAACAAATGGTTCAATTATATTAAAGGAGTAGCAGGGGACTTTGACACTTCTAAATTCAACGTACAAGGACTTGGTCTTGTGTCACACACTATAGAAGAATAAAACATGGAAATTAAATCGCTAGACATATTATTGTCAAACATGCCTAAGAAAGGGCAGGCTAGAAATGTTAGTATTCAAGGAGAACAAGGTGCTTCTTTTATATTACAAATAGTAGATAGTGCTGGTAAGTTTTATGACTTTGTAAACAACTCTTTTGTTACTGGTCATGTACCAAGGTGTAACTTAAAAGGCACTATTTCTGGGGGTGTTTTTACTAAAAAAATACAGTTCCCTGCAGTTGGCGCTAATACTACATACAACTTAATTTTAGTTGCAGATCCTAGCACTGATACTACTATAAGCAGCAACAGGCAGAACATAAACAAGGGTATTACTCAGGTTGCTGATACAATTATAACTTTAGCCTACAATACGGCTAACACAGCTAACTACTCTGCTTCACCTCCGGCTGCAAACGTAGCAACAACTTTGTCTAACGCTGTATCTAAAGGTTCTTTTGTTTCTACTACAGCTACTTTAACAAACGCAACTACTCAAGCTGGTGGTTTTGGATTAAAGTTAGACAGGCAACCAGTAGATTCAGATTTTGTATTTATATCTACAACAACTTTAGATACTACTACTAGCTCTAGCAAAACGCTATTTGTTGACACTATAACAGATATATCTGCGGGCATGTTTTTAGTTAGTGGACCTAATTTATCAGGCGCTCCACAAGTATTAAAAGTAGAAGACAATTTAATTATAGATGGAACTGCAAGAAAAAGACTAACGTTATCTTCTGCTCAAACATTGAATAGTGATGGAGCAACTCTTACTTTCCACGCTAGGGGCAGTAAGGATATAGCGTTGGCTATAGGGTTAAGTCTTAGTGAAATAATCTCGTCAGCTAGCATACCAAAAACAGCTATTGTAGAGCACAAAATAGTAGCTGGTGGAGCTACTACTGGCAGCGACGCTACATTACACTTAGATGCAACCTCTGGTATTGGCAAAACAGCAAGCATTAAATTCACGGGCTTAAGCTCAGGTGTTACAGTTTCTTCTGTATCAGCTAATGCTGGAGGCTCTGGTAGCGCTGGAACTATAGAAATGTCTTCTGCTCAAAATCTAAGTGACGCTGATAATGATGGCGTAGGATTTCTTGCTCAATTTGGAGATTTTTTTAAAGAAGTAAATTTAAGCGTTAGCTTTGCTATTGAAAAGCCTGGAACTACTGATAGAACAATAACTTTACTTTTAGATAACTTTATAACACCTGGAGCAGCATCATGATAATACATTTACAATCAGCAGTTGACAATGCGTCAGTTCAAGTTGGCGACGTGGCATATTACGCAATGCCTAATAGTGTTCAAGATCCAGTATTTGTAGGTGGTATTACTGAGATATCAGCTAGCTATATAAGAGTTGGTAGTAACTCAACAATTCCACAAGGCGCATTTTTGTTGTTTGCAAAAAGCAGTCAGTGCAATACAGGTAGTTTAAAAGGTTATTTTGCAGAGTTAACCATGGAAAACAATAGCAACGACTATGCTGAGTTATATGCTGTAGGAGCTGGCGTTGTTGAAAGTAGTAAATAATCACTAGAAAATGTAACTATATATTAGTATAATATAGTTAAATTTAATATAATGAGTGATAGTTTAGTATTGAGGTCTCTAGTAGAAGAAGACTATAGTGTAATATGTGATTGGTGGACTAAGTGGGAATGGCCAGTATTACCTAAAGAACTTCTACCACAAGACGGTTTAGGCGGTTTTATGGTAGAAAAAAATAAAAAACCAATAGTAGCAGGCTTTGTTTATTTAACAAACTCAAAAGGCGCTTGGTTTGACTTTATAGTATCTGATCCTGATTATAGAGAGAATGATAGGGATGATGCAGTGGAGCTTCTAATACGCGGCGCAGAGCAATTTTGCATAGATTTAGGCATAAAAGCTGTACTGCATATAGGTAGAAACAAAGGATTAATAAATAAGTTTAATAAGCTCGGATGGGGTGTTGACAAAAACCCGTCATATGAGATGATGAAAAGAATACAATAATGACAATAACAGCAGCAATAGCGGTTGGCGGTATGCTTATGCAAGCCGACGCAGCAAAAAAAGGGCGAAGGGCTCAGCAATCAGCTAATGCGCTAGCAGCTCAACAAGCCGCTGAGCAGCTAGAGTTTCAAAAAGAGCAAATGGCTTTGTTAGAAGAGCAGAAGCAGCGTTATAGAGAGTTTGAGTTTGAAAACCCATATGCAGGCATGGAAAACGTGTTTGAAGATCTTACGGTTAATCAAGAGGCTGCTAGGTTCCAAGCTGAACAAGGGTCTCAACAAAGAGCTAATATAATGCAGAATCTTCAAGGCGCTGCTGGTTCTTCAGGTATTGCTGGACTCGCTCAAGCATTAGCCGGTCAAGGAACTATGCAAGCTAGGCAAATATCTACAGACATAGGCCGCCAAGAGCAAGCTAATCAATTAGCAGCTGCTAAAGGCTCTCAAGCTATTGACTTAGCTCAACGAGGTGGCGAGCAAATGATACAAGAAGCTGAGATGCAAAGGCAAGCAACATTACTTGGTATACAATTCCAAGGAGCTGCAGGTGCTCAAGCAGGTAGACAACAAGCTATGGCTAACCAAATGGCTATGCAACAAGCTGGTGTACAAATGCAAATGCAAAACGCGCAAGCCTTTGGCAATATGGCTATGAGCGCCGCTCAACTAGATCTTGGTGGAATTGGAGATGGCCAGTAACACTAACGATTAGAACTCAAAAAAAATGGCAAAAACAGGAATGAATATAGGAGCAGACGGCGTGCTAGTAAGCTCAGCAGGCAGTTTAGCTAGATCTATGGGCCCAGCAGATATGACGAAGTCTATGGACGGCATATTAAAAGCTCGTGGAGATATGCTTGATAGCATGGAGAAGAACTTCAAAAAAACTACTGAGCTTATTGATGGAGGCAACGCCGAGTTAAAAGAAACTGTAGCGCTAATTCAAGAAAAGCTTAACAACGGTGATCTTACTTCTACCGAGCGTGACGAGCTTCAAGCTAGGATGGACGACTATAGAGCTCGTATGAAAGAAATACCTTTTGGCAGAAAAGGTAGAAAAGCGAGAGAAGACTTAATGTACGAGGTAAACAGGGAGATTAAAACAGCTAAAAACAGAGACGCTGCTATGGTGGATGTTTTAACCACTATTGATAACGATCTATACGACCCTACTCAACTAGACCCTAACTATATTAATTTTTTGAATCAAATAGGTAAAAGCGCAGCAGAAGAAGAAACAGACCCTGGTTTTGCTAAGACTAAAAATGAAAAAGGTGAAACTATATATTCTTATACATACACTGATGAAGCCGGTGAAGAACAAAAAATAGAAGGTACAGTATTTGATATTCAAAATAAAATAAACGGTACTAAAAAAGATTTTGAGTTTATTACACAGCAAAACGAAGTTATTTTTGAGTGGGAAAAGTGGGCAAAAGAGCACCCTAATGCGAAGTTTGATGAGGTGTATAGCAGAATATCTTCTAATATGGAGACGAGCTTTGCTCAGTCGCCAGGGAAATTTAAAAGCATTATTAACCACCCTATGGGTTGGAATAAAAAAAGCTATGTAGAGACACTAAGAGATCCTCAAAGTCCAGAGTTTCAAAACGTAATAAAAATCTTAGATGAAATGAACGCTTCTGATTTTGATTATGATGGAGATGGAAGTATTACTGAAGCTGATTTTGTCAATGAAGAAAACATAAACACTATGATCCAGGCTTTAACTGATCCTAGTGCTACACAACGTAGAACAGCTCATAGAGCTGCTGCAACTTTCTATGCTGATACAGAGGCTAGAAAAGCGTTTGATTTTGGAGTTAGAGATCGTCCTAAGACAGGTGGTGGTGAAGGTAGTGGTAAAGCTGATCCTAAGAATCCTAGTAATTTAGAAGAATCCAAGCACCAAGTAAATAGACAAACCTTGGTATTTGGTGTTCCGTTTAAGAAACAAGTTCGTCAATCTATTAAAGATAGGGTAGAAGTAAACGGTAATTTTGGAACATACATTTGGAATGAACCAACTGATGAGGCCTTGGGCTACTACACCGGTCCAGAAGGCAATCAGTTAACACCGTTCCAAGTAGCTAGTAGAGAGTACTCTCTTGGTACCGATGGTTCATCTCATAGAGATTTTGCGACAGGATCAGATGATGGCAGCGGCGGAGTTGTAGACTCTGCGTCATTAACTGGAGATATTTCATGGAGAACTATAAACGTAGAAAATGATGATATCGCTGTTTCAAACATTAATGACTACTTTGCTGACACTAACTTTAGTGATAGGTACCAATTTGACGTTATGCGAAGTAGAGCCGGATTTGATGCGATAGGTAGTGATGCTATAACTATTATAGATACAACTACAGGCAAGATGGTCGAGAATACTACTTTTGGAGAAGGTCATCCGCTTTATGCAGTCTCAATCTCAGAAGGAGTTCCAATTTACAATATTCCGACTGGGTTACTTGGTGAGGAAAACTCGCAGAAGATTATGGATTTAATAAATTCAATTGATATTTTAGCACCTTACATAGACCAAAAGAAAAGGAAATTAGTAGACGAAAACGAAGCATACGGCAACGTAAATCCGTAAATAATTAAATTATATGTACGAACTAAACGGAAAAGAAATTGATCTAGCTGGGCTTGAGAAATTTGCCCAGCGATTTAATATGGATGTAGACACCTACATTCAGAAGATGACTGACAAGGGAGCCCTTGTAGCAAAGCAGACAGGTGCTGCTGCGCCCGATGCGGGAGCAGCGCCTCAAACGGTACCCGTAGGTACGGAATCAGCATCGGAAGGTACTTCTTCGGAGCCAGCACCACAGGTTAGTTGGTTTGACCAAACTTGGTTAGGTAGAGGTATTGCCGCAGCTAGCACTACTGGTGAGGCTTCAGATTTATTTGCAGAAGGCTCAAACGTTAACCTAGAGACGGTTCAAGAGTTTATTAAAGCCAAAGAAGATGAAGCTAAAAGATACGTTCCATCTAAGCGCATGGACAAATTTCAAAAGAAATACGAGGCAGAAGGTAAGACTTGGAGTGCATTTTTTAGAGGCGTAAAAAGAGATCCTGCTCTTATGGCGGAGCTTTTTGTTCAATCGCTAGGTACTCAAATAGGTACGGCTATGGATTCTGAGCAAGCTGTCGCTGCTGCTGCAGCGGGTGCTGGGGTTGGGGCTGGTACCGGCGCCGCAGTTGGTGCTTCAGGCGCGGCTTTCACAGCGGGTATATCCGTAGCTGGTGGTGCTGTTACAGGGGCTATCTCTGGTGCCATGGGTGGTTTAGCTACAGCTATGGAAACTACACTTACATTTGGCGAGCTAATAGAAACTGAATTAGAAAAAGAAGGTAAAGAGTTTACAGATGTAAACATTAAGGCACTATTAGAAGGTCCTAAAGGTCAAAGTATTAGAAATAGATCTCTTGGTAGAGGTATTACTATCGGCGCATTTGAAGCACTAAGCGGAGGCGTTGCAGGTAAAGTTACCACTGGCACTATAAAAGGCGTATCAAAAGCAGTTAAAGCAGGCAAAAGAGCTAAAGTAGCAGGTGCTGTTGCTGGTCTTGGAGTTGAAGGCGTGGGTGGAGGTTTAGGTGAAGTAGCGGGTAGAGCAGTTGCTGGCCAAGAGATGGATGCCGCGGAGATTGGTTTTGAGGCAATTACAGGTGGAGCAGTAGGTCCTATAACAGTAGCTCAAGCTTTAATATCTCACAAAGACGCTGTGTACAAACTCAATGGTGAGAAAGTTACATACGCTCAGATGAAGGACTTTGTTGAAACAGCAGACGATATCGATGTAGCAACAGCTGACATCAAGATGGAAAATGATTTTACTGGTATAGGTAAGTTAGCTGCTGAAAAGCAAAACAAAGCTAGAATTGACTCTCAAATAGATGACAAGATCACAGACAAGGCTGATAGAGATCAGTTAATGGATCTTGACGTTGAGCGTAGACAAGCTAAAGCTGATACAGAAAAAACTGGAGTTGAAGCTGTGCCAGGTGCTCAAGAAAAACTAAATGCTGTAGAAAAACAGATTAGTGACATTATAGGTAAGTACGAAGGTGCTACTGATATTGCTGCTACTGAAGAAGCTGCTGGCGTTAGAAAAGCAATAAGAGAAAATAAATTATCTGAGACAATTGCTTTTGCAAAGGCTGCTGGTAAGCAAATAGGTAAAGATGTAAAGGTTGTTGACAACGACACAGACGCACAAAGCGCGTTTGATGCAATGAGAGAAGAGCATAATGCTAAACCTGAAAACGCAGAGAACCTTATCGCAGAACAAGATGTAACAGGTTCTGATGGTTTTATTTCTGGTGATACTATTTTTATAAATAAAGATATTGCTGGGCAAACTGGTGCTATATCTGTAGGATCACACGAGGTACTTCATGGTATATTAAAAAAGCACATGCAGAGCTTAGATACTAACGGTAAAAAGAAGTTGATATCTAGCTTTAAAGGCGTTCTAAGTAAAAAGCAACTTGGAGCGGTTACGAAGAGGTTACAAGATAATTATCAAGATCAAATACAAGCTGATCCAGATTTTCTGGAAACTACAGATGAGTGGTTCACTGCTTTTTCTGATGCGATCGAGAAGAACGAAATAACATTTGACGAAGGCGTATTTAGTAAATTAAGAAATGCAATACAAGAAGTATTAAGAAAGTTTGGTATTAAAAAAGAGTTTGCAGACGGCAGAGCCGTTTACAACTTTATGAAAGAGTACAGTAAAAACGTAAAGGAAGGTAAGCTAGGTAAGCGAGCTACGGCTTTAGCTGGTGGTGGAGTAACGTCTACTGAATTTCAAGCTTCTAGATCTAGAGCCGTTGAAGCTGTTAATGCTATGGAAACCGCCGCTAAGAGCGCCGTTACAAACAGAGGTAATAGATACACTAAGCAAGAGTTTCAAGAAAGCGATGCGTTTGAGCAGGTACTTAATTCTATATTAAATAACGGTGGGGCTATTAATAGCTATATCAAGTCAGTTGTAGCGAGTCCTCAAGAAAGAACTAAAACTATTAAGGAGCTAAGTGACCGTTTAGTAAACTACGATCCGCAGGCTGAAAGAAAAGGCGATGCTGCTGGACCTGTTACTATTGGTGAGTTCTTAATGGCTAACAAAAACTTTGCTAGATTAGTTGCTAAAAAAGAGTTGGCTATTGAGGGTCAAGAGCGATCTAGAACAAAAAGTCTAGATGCTCAAGATGATCTTGGTAGAACAATATCTGAAACAATTGCTGACACAACAGAAGAAACAGTAGTTGAAACTAAAAAGCAGCAGAAGCAGAGGATACTAACTAGTTTAGCTAAAGTAAATTTAGATAACAAAAAGATTATTAATCTTAAGACTCAGCTTAAAATAGCAGATCTTATAGAGCAAAATCCACCTAACCTAGAGGAGCAGTTAACAAAGCTTATAGAAAAAGATGTTACTAAGGCTGTTAAAAAAGAGATGGGAACAATTTCAAACAAAGGAGGTGAAGTTGTAGTTAGTGAAGAATATAAAGCGTTTTTAGCTTTAGGTTATGAAGATATAATCAAGGGGCTTGATGTTACTACTATTAAAAATAACTATAAAACTCTGTTTGAGTTAACCAAGATAGGTGTAGAAGATAAGAAAACTAAAAAATCTGATAAGCCTAGCCTTAAAAAAGACAGTAACTTTAGAAAAGCTATATTTAAGATAGAGACTAACAAGGCCAAGTTTACTAAATATTTTACGCAAGGCGGTTACACCACTTTGCTAGCTAGGCAAAAAGGATTAGCTAATATAATATCAGAAGCTATAGTTAAAGAAGCTATCGACACAGAAATCGCAGAAACATCGACTAACGTTGATGCAGTAGTTGAAGCTAAGCTACGGGATTTTGCTAATAGTCTTGATAGACAAAAAGCAGAGGTGCTAGGTAATTACAATGACCAAATAAAGTATTCAAAAACCAAAGTTAAAAATGCTTTAGACTTAAAAAGCACGATTGAGTCTGGTGAAACTGTATTTGACAACAATGGCAAACTGTTACCTAAATATAGTAAAAAATATACTGAAGAGGTTGGCAACTTTGTGTACAAAGAATTATATACAGCTGGTTTACTTCAAGACGTGAAAGATTCAACTTTCATTGGTAAGTCATTTAGAAAGTTGGTTGAAGCAGGTAAAAGAGGCATACAATACGAGGCTTTCTTAATTGATCAACTTATAGTTATGGAAAAGAAATATGGCAAAGATGCTATTGAAGTTACCATGACTGAACCTAGCGAAGAAGGTGGTCTTCCTGACGTGCAAATAAAAATACACGGTCAGTTGTTTAACATCGAGGCTAAAATGACAAACGCTCAATATAGTAGCGTTACACTCGCTACTTCTGATGGCAAATTTGGAATTAAAAAAGACTATACCTTTAATGATGCTTTCATGGAAGGACTTGCTAAACCTGCGCAAGAAAAAATAAATAAATTTAAAGCTCATTTAAAAAAGAAGTACGGCGTTGATTGGGAGCTAGGTATGCCTTTACTTAACGAACACTATAGTGATTTTAAAGAAATTATAGGTACTACACTAGCGTCTATGGAGATAGACTTAGACGTAGTAAGTGAAATATATAATAAAAAAGCCAATTACCCAGTTAGTACAATACAATTAATGGGTAGAGGTTTATTCCACATGGGTGATGGGCCTAATCCACTGAACTTACCTAAATTAAAAGGTAAAGCTACTGTTAACTTACGAGTAATTCCTAACTCTCAGTATAAAACAGTTGATAAGGTTAGAAGTAAAACAGGCAAGAAAGTGCTTACGTTTAGAGCTATACCAATAATACCTAAGGCTACATTAGAAACATTGACTTCTGACAAAAGTATAGGTAATATTGCTCGTATTGACGCTCTGATGCAGAGCAAAGAGGCTGCTGCAATGGAGATGCAAGTAAAAGCCTCTCGCTCGCAAAACGTAGTAAACGCAATAAAAGTTGCTAGATCTGTTTCTTCTATGAGTGAAGCCAAAGGTATATCGGTATTAGATTTTGACGACACATTAGCTACAACAAAGTCTAACGTCTTGTACACTATGCCTGACGGAACTGAAGGAACTTTAAATGCTGAAGAGTTTGCTGAGCAAGGATCTGCTTTGTTAGAAGAAGGAGCTAAGTTTGATTTTTCTGAGTTCAACAAGGTAGTTGAAGGTAAGACAGCTCCACTGTTTAATAAAGCACTTAAGCTAGCTGAAAAGTTTGGTACAGATAACATGTACATACTTACTGCAAGGAGTCCAGGTGCTCAAGCAGCTATTAAACAGTTTTTAGATGCTAACGGCTTGAACCTACCTACTAAAAACATAGTAGGATTAGGTAAATCTGAAGCTAGCGCTAAGGCTGAGTGGATCGCTGGAAAAGTTGGTGAAGGGTTTAATGACTTTTACTTTGCAGATGATGCTATTCAGAACGTAAAAGCCGTTAAAAATATGTTGGAGCAGTTTGATGTTAAGTCAAAAGTTCAGCAAGCTAGACTGAAGTTTAGCAAAAGCATGAACGAAGAGTTCAACAGTATTTTTGAAGATGTAACTGGTATAGAAGCTGAGAAAAGATTCTCTTTTGCTAAAGGAAGAAAAAGAGGTAAATCAAAAGGTAAGTTTAGAGTGTTTATACCTCCTTCACATGAGGATTTTGCTGGTCTACTTTATAACTTTATGGGCAAAGGCAGACTGGGTGATAAACATAGAGCGTTTTGGCAGAAAGCTTTAATAAAACCTTTAAACAGGGGAATGAGAGAGCTTGATTTAGCTAAGCAAAGCATAGCTTCAGATTTTAAAGAGCTAAACAGAATATTTCCAGATGTAAGAAAGAAACTTAAAAAAACAGTGCCTAGCGGTGACTTTACTTTTGAAGATGCTGTAAGAGTATACCTATGGGATAAAAACAATCATGATATCCCTGGTTTAAGTGAAACTGATAAACAAGCTTTGGTTGATGAGGTTATGGCAGATCCTGAACTAAAAGCTTATGCGGATAGTATTGAAGCTGTATCTAAGCAACAAGATTACACGACGCCTACTGATGGTTGGGAAGCTGGAAATTTACGTACAGATCTTGACGATGCAACGGGTAGATCTGGAAGAGAAACTTATTTAGCTGAGTTTACAGAGAACTTTAATGAAATATTTTCAGAAGAAAACTTAAATAAAATTGAGGCAGAGTTTGGAAGAGGGGTAAGAGAAGCTATAGAAGATATGGCTTATCGAATAAAGACCGGTAAAAATAGACCTAGTGGTAGCAATGCTTTAGTTAACAAGTTTGTTAATTTTATAAATGGAGCTGTTGGTGGCGTCATGTTCTTTAATATAAGATCAGCGGTGCTTCAGCAAATGTCTATAGTTAACTTTCTTAATTTTGCTGATAACAATATATTCGCGGCCGCTAAAGCCTTTGCTAATCAAAAACAATTTTGGTCAGACTTTTCGTATATTTTTAACTCTCCTGAAATGAAGCAAAGGAGAGGCGGTATACAAACTGATGTAAACGGTGCTGAGTTAGCAGCTAGCATAAGTGGTTCTAAAAATCCAATAAGAAAAGCAATATCTGAGTTACTTAGAATTGGTTTTACACCTACTCAAATTGGTGATAGCTTTGCTATTGCAGTTGGTGGAGCCCCATATTACAGAAATAGAATTAAAACGTATCAAAAGCAAGGTATGTCTAAAGCTGAAGCTGAAGTTAGAGCGTGGGAGGACTTCCAAGAGATATCTCAAGCTACTCAGCAATCAGCAAGACCAGATATGGTTTCGCAACAACAGGCTTCGCCGCTTGGTAAGTTTATACTAGCCTTTCAAAACGTTACGTCACAGTTCAATAGATTAGGTAAAAAAGCATTTTTAGATATTAAAAATAGAAGAATATCTCCACCTAACACAACGCAGCTACAGAGTGATATATCTAACTCATCTAGAATATTATATTACTTAGCTGTGCAAAATATAGTGTTCTACGGTCTTCAAACTGCTTTATTTGCTATGATGTTTGATGATGACGAAGATGATGAAAAACTGCTGAAGAAAAAAGGTTACATAATCAATGGTAGTATTGATTCTGTTTTACGAGGCACTGGCGTGTTTGGCGCATTGGTATCTACTATTAAAAATATGGGTATTAAATTTGCTGAGCAAAGAAACGCAGGCTACAACAAAGACGAAAGCGCTGTGTTACTTGAAATGCTAAATGTATCTCCACCAATAGGTATTAAAGCAAGACAGATAGTTAACGCTGAAAAAACTTTAAACTACGAAAAAGATGCCATAGAAGATATGGAGACTTTTGATATTGACAACCCAGTATGGTCAGCGGTGGCAAACATAATAACAGCAACAACAAACATACCTACCTCTCAGATCTACAGAAACGTACAAAACACTAGAGATGCTTTAGATAGCAGGTATGATGCTTGGCAAAGAGTTCTTATGGCTATGGGTTGGAGCAAGTATAATATTGGAGCGGATGACGTAGAGCAAAGCGATACAAAAGAACGTAAAAAGAAAAACGAACACGGTAAGCCAGTAAACTCAGGCCGCAGCAGCAGCCGAGGTGGAAGTCGTGGCGGATCAAGATAAACAAAATATAAATGAAAAAAATTCTCTTATTATTGTTAGTAGCGCTGTGCTCAATAAGTGTCACAGCTCAAGAGCTAAAGAAAGCCTTTAAGTTCTCTACGTTTTATGCGGCTGTTAACGGAGGTAACTCCGTGTCAGATCAGACTACGTACTCTGTTGCAAATGGTTTAACTCAACAGACTGTAGCTACGCCATTTGACTATAGTTTATCTATGGGTGTACGTAAAATTGCTAGGTTCGGCTATGAAAACAGAGCTCAAGCTTTTTACGACGGATCAGAAACATCGTGGTCTGCTGACGCTAACATAGGCAAGCGCAATGGTATAGAGTTTCTTGGAGAAGTTACATACGAAAGACAACAAGGTAGAGAGTTTTTTAACCAACACCACTTCTTTCGTTACATCGGAGACAAGGTTATGGCAAAGGTTGAATACGTTGAAGATGGGTTTGCAGACATTGAATACTTTGAAGCATCACAGCGATTTCGGCTCAAGCTTGGTAACAAGTTTTCTTTGCACGCAGGTGTTGCGCAACGTATCTCAGAACCTTACGGGTATGATCCACTTGAAGAGTGGAAGCTTTCTAACGGAGACATACACTACACTTACCTGGCAATTGAAGAAGGATATTCACACAACCTTACTACAGGCGAGTACCTCGATCCTGATGGGACAGTCGTTGCGACAAACACTGAAGTCTGGGAGGCAGTCACTATCCCTAACATCTTATCTGAATACACTTCTAGAAAAAGAAATGAACTTTCTCGTCAATGGAATTACTCAGTGGTTGCCGGCTTCGACTTCTATCACTTTACAGACGACTTCTGGTTCCACTCATGGGGAAATGTTTTACCCTACCATTACGACACTGGAGGTGAGTATATGTATCACAATACAGTAGGTGGTCAGTGGCTTGATTACTCAGGCGGTTTAATATTTGGACACAGATTTAACAAACACTTAGGTGTATTCTTAGAAGGTAGATATTATAAGTACTGGAATAGAGAGTGGTACAACTTTAAGTGTGGCGCAAACTATGTAATCTTCTAAGATATGGCATATGTTCAAAAAAATAATCCTTTTCCAGTAACATCATGTGGTAGGCGCAGATCAGGTGGCGTTGCTAGCGGTTTTACATCTCCTTTAAAAAAAGGTAGATGCTATGATGGATTTAAACCTAATCCAGACGGTAGACCAGCAAAAGAATCAGGAAGTTGTGTGCCAGTAAAAATGACTGATGATTCACCACTTGAAAAAAGAAAACGTAAGCGTAAACCTGATGTTAGAAAAACAACTAAAGGTAAAAGCCGTAACTTTCGTACAGTAAAAGAAGGTGCAGGTATGACCGCAGCTGGAGTGCGTAAGTACAAAGCTAAAAACCCTGGTAGCAAATTAAAGACAGCTGTAACTGGTAAAGTAAAACCAGGTAGCAAAGCTGCTAAACGTAGAAAAGCTTTCTGCGCTAGATCAAAAAGTTGGAAAAGTGAAAGAGGTCTCGCAGCTAGACGTAGATGGAAATGTTAAAATAAATAGCCATGGCATTTAAAATGAAGTACAAAAACCTTGAAGAGGTTGTAAAAGAACTGCAAGGCGCCGTTAAAGCGCACGGAAGGCAAGCTAAAGTAGTAAAAAAGCACATTGAAGAAATGAAGTCTCCAACTAAAATGACTTCTCCTATGAAAGGTAAGATTAGTGGACCATGCAAGACTGCTGCTAAAAAGAAGTTTAAAGTATGGCCAAGTGCTTATGCTTCTGGATGGGGTGTAAGATGCACTAGCGCTGGTGGACCTAGCAAAATGGGTAAAAGCAAAAAGAAGTAATGGCTTTTGATCAGCCAAACAATCCTTTTAAAAAACAAAAAGGTGGTGGTACTAAGAAGACTTGTTTACCTGCTGCTAAGATTAGAAGCATGAGTAAGTCTGAGCGTGAAAAGCTTGTAAGAGCTAAACGCAAGGCCGCTAAAGGTGGTAAGTATAAAAGATCTAGCAAAACAAATGTTAAAGGTGCTCGTAAAAAAGGTGCTACATTAAGAGATTGGTTTCAAAAAGAAGATTGGAGACAAGTTAATGATCCAAGTAAAAAGTGTGGAGAAAAGTAAAATAAAATGGCAAAACAAATAGGTGAGGATACTAAAGTAACACTAGACCTCAAAACAATTGGTATGGCAGGCGCTGGACTAGCAGCCCTAATTGGTTTATATTTTACGCTGCAAGCTGATATAGCTTTAGCTAAAGAACTACCTGAGCCTTTACCTCCAGATGTAACTCGCATGGAGTTTGATATGAAAGACAAACTAGTTCGTCAGACTATTATGACTACGCAAGAAGACGTGTCTGAGCTCAAAGAAGATCTTGATCGTATTGAGGAAAAAATCGACAAACTAAAGTAACATGGAAGATACAATGAACTGGAGAACCACACTAGTGTACGCACTGCTGTTAGTTACGATGCTTATCGGTGGAATGTCTGTTAGTGCTCAGAACCTATGTGGTAGCGATATTTGTGTGGTTCAATTTAACGCTAGTTGGAACGCTAGTAACAACGTCGACTACTTAGAAAAGCTTACAGACTGTGAGATTATGAATGTTAACATTGATGAGGGTAGTTATCAAAATGATTACAAGATAGTTGTAGTACCTACGATCATAGTGTTTAACGGTAAAGAAGTTGAGAGGTTTCAAGCCAACATCATGATGGAGATGGAGGCTACTAAGAAAGATGTGCAAGGGGTGATTGACGGAATTATATATAGTGATTTTTAAATGAAAAAGTTAGGATACATATTTGTAATACTATTTTGGTTACTAGCTAGCGCAGTGTTTGGACAAGGTAGTTGGTTAGATATTACTGTGCAACCAGACAACTACGCTGGTGAGACGTCGTGGGAGATACTGCAAGACGACGAGGTAGTTGCTGCTAGCCCACCATATCAGAACAACACTCTACTAACTGTAACAAAGTTTTTACCAGCAGGTGATTACGAGTTTGTTATGATGGATGCCTTTGGCGATGGTATATGCTGTGCGTTTGGCGAGGGTTTT
>Ga0181392_1000167_pt1 | contig 23916 bp, 22 predicted proteins | sample 15SPOviralmetaG_FD_130083 | JGI IMG/M metagenome (GOLD analysis project Ga0181392, IMG submission 130083) | Marine viral communities from the oligotrophic San Pedro Time Series (SPOT) site, San Pedro Channel, CA, USA - 15 SPOT_SRF_2010-09-15 | ecosystem: Environmental > Aquatic > Marine > Strait... | reverse complement strand
GGCACGAAATTAAGCAAATGGCTATGATGTTCGGTTCACAAGAAACAATTCACGCTACAGCTTATTCATATCTAAATGAAACTTTAGGCCTAGAAGATTTTGAAGCATTCTTACATGAACCTACAATGGCAGATAAATTTGACTTATTAACTTCAACCACAGCTGAATATACACATGAAGACTTAGCTAAAGATGCTAATGCAAGAAAAGAGGTTGCAAGATCTTTAGCAATTTTTTCTGCTTTTGCAGAAGGAGTTAGCCTCTATAGTTCTTTTGCAGTTTTATACTCTTTCCAAATGAGAAATTTATTGAAAGGTATTGGTCAACAAATGAAATGGTCAGTAAGAGACGAGTCTCTACATTCTAGAATGGGATGTCAATTATTTAAACACATGTGTCAGGAATATCCTGAACTGAAACAAGAGGTTTATGCTGACGTATTACAAGCAGCAGACTTAATGCGCCAAATGGAGCATAAGTTTATTGATAAAATATTTGAGCAAGGCGATTTAGATAATTTAAAAGCTCAAGATTTAAAAGAATTTATTAACAAGAGAACTAATGAGAAATTAGTTGAATTAGGGTACGAATCTGAATTCGAGTTTAATGAAGAACAAGCAGGAGAATTAGACTGGTTCTATCATTTAACAGGTGGACATACTCACACAGATTTTTTCGCAGTTAGACCAACTGACTACGCAAAAGCTGGTGAAGGTGAAAACTGGGACGAAGACGATTTATTTGATTAAATATTAATATGAAAGACAATAATAAAACAGTAAACCACGCAGAATACTTAGGCTGGAAATTAGGAGTTGATTTTCCAGAATGGGCAAATACTGAGGTTTATATTAAAACAATATCAGCAGGTTACTTATTTAATGGTGAAAAACCAAAAGACGCATATTGGAGAGTTTCGACTACAGTAGCAAGACGTTTAGGTAAACCTGAAATGGCAAGCAAATTTTTTGATTATATATGGAAAGGCTGGTTAAACCTAGCCTCTCCAGTTTTATCTAATACAGGATTAGAAAGAGGTCTTCCTATTTCTTGTTTCGGTATTGATGTTGCGGATTCTATCCATGACATTGGTTCTAAAAATCTGGAGATGATGTTACTCGCAAAACATGGCGGTGGAGTTGGCATTGGAGTAAATCAAATTAGACCCGCTGGAAGTAATATAGCAGGTAATGGAACAAGTGATGGTGTCGTACCGTTTTGTAAAATATACGACTCAACAATACTGGCAACTAATCAAGGTTCTGTTCGTAGAGGAGCAGCATCAGTTAATATTGATATTGAACACGGTGACTTCTGGGAATGGTTGGAAATTAGAGAGCCTAAAGGCGATGTTAATAGACAATCTCTTAATATGCACCAATGTGTTGTAGTACCAGATGGTTTTATGCAGAAAGTGCAAATGGGAGACCCTGAAGCGCGTAAGAGGTGGATTGGTGTTTTAAGAAAGAGAAAAGCAACAGGAGAGCCTTATGTAATGTTTAAGGGTAATATCAATAGAGCAAATCCAGAGGCATACAAGCAGAACGGCCTTAAAGTTTATATGACTAATATTTGCTCTGAGATAACCCTACATACAGATGAGTCTCACTCTTTTGTATGTTGTCTATCTTCTGTTAACTTAGCAAAATATGATGAGTGGAAGAATACCGATCTAGTTTATACTGCAACTTGGTTCCTAGATGGAGTGTTAGATGAATTTATTCAGAAGGCAAAATTCATGAGAGGTTTTGAGAATTCTGTAAGATCTGCAGAAAAAGGTAGAGCACTAGGACTTGGAGTTCTTGGGTGGCATACTTATTTACAAGAAAGAGGTATTCCATTTGAAGGTTTACCAGCTCAATTTGAGACTCGTAAGATTTTTTCGCAGTTAAAGACCGAAAGTGAAAAGGCTTCAAGAGATATGGCATTGGAATATGGCGAACCACTATGGTGTAAAGGAACTGGTATGAGAAATACTCACCTAAGAGCCATTGCACCTACTGTAAGCAACTCAAAACTAGCAGGTAATGTATCTGCAGGCATTGAGCCTTGGGCTGCTAACGTGTTCACAGAACAAACAGCAAAGGGTACATTTATTAGAAAGAATCCAGTATTAGAAGGCTTTTTAGCTGCAATTAATAGAGATACAAAACCAACATGGAATAAAATTCTAGAAGACGGAGGTTCGGTACAGGGTCTAGATTTCTTAGATGACCATTATGTACAAGTGGCTACTAATATTACTGTAAAGGATAATTTAATTTCTAAAAAGAAATTTGAGGCACTTCCAGAGTTAGAGCAAGATAAATGGATTCCAGCAAAAGATATATTTAAAACTTTTAAAGAGATAAACCAATTAGACCTAGTTAAACAAGCAGGTGTTAGACAACAATATGTTGATCAGGCTGTAAGTTTAAACCTAGCGTTCCCAACAGAAGCAGATACTAAGTTTATTAATAAAGTACACTTAGAAGCTTTTAAAGAGGGAGTTAAAACACTTTATTATATGAGAACAGAATCTGTGTTAAGAGGTGATATTGCGAAAGCAGCCACTGATCCAGATTGTGTTGCATGTGACGGATAATATTAGTTGTGGTTAAGTCCACTTCTTAGGACCGAGATAGTTCTCGGAACGAAGCCAGGAGTTCGCTACTACCTGGCTTCATCTTTTTTACAAGTTTATTAACTTTTTTTGGAACAAAACACAGAACCCCTGTATAAATAAGCACATTAACAAAGAAATGAACGATAAATCGTTAACAAAAATATTAAAGCAAACCTCCGATTCCGACTCGGCGGCTAATACTAGCTCATCAATTCCTAGAGTAGACTAGTATTTCAAATAATCAATAAACCAAATTAATTAACAAATGAAAAATTTTATTTTAACAATGACGCTTGCAGTTTTAACAACTTTAAGTGTAAATGCACAAAATGCAAAAGGTGACTGGTACGTAGGTACTGGCGATATTACTAACACGGCTTGGACTGAGTTATCAATCCAGCCAACAATTGGCTATGCTTTTTCTGACAACTATATGGTTGGAATGAATTTGACACAAGCTGACTCAACAGAAGACATGGTCTTAGGTCTAGAAGGAAGATATTTCCATAAAGGCTTTTTTGGCTATGTTGCACTAAACGACTTTGATTTCGATCAAGCTCAATTAGGTGTAGGTAAAATGTTTGAGTTCCACAAAGGAGCAATGTTTGTAGATCCAAAAATCGTTTACGATTTAGGAGCTGAAACTACTAACCTTCAAATCGGATTTGGCTTAAAATTCTAAGCTAATCAGATTTGGTTTGAAATACCCAGGGTTTCTAGGATCCCTGGGTTTTTTATTGAAACTAACTAGCATTTTACTATATAATTATCAAACAAAAAATATACTTAGATGAAATTACAAATTGATCGAATTGACCAGCACGAGCTAACAGGGTTTATTAACCGTGTAAAGCTTATTGACTCATTTGTCTATATGAAAATTAAAGATGGACAAATACATTCTGCAGTTTATCTACCACAGAGAGACGCAGTAAAATCACATAATATTCCATGTGATAAAATCTTCCAAATCAGTGAATTTCCAGATACTGATAAGGAAATGAAAGTAGCTTTCTTTGAAGGAGCTAAAGTAATTGATGCAATTAAACACTTTGAGCATGATGCTATCAAAGGTGAAATTGAGTTCTTAGAAAACGAAAATGAGTTCGTTGCATCTACACTTAGAATCTTTAATGATGAGTTAGAAATTACTCTATCTTGTTCAGAGCCTTCATTAGGATTTAAAGACCTAACACCGGATCAACAAGCAGCTATTTTCGCAACTGACGATACTAAATTTAGTTTTACAATGGATACGCATACTATTAATAAAGTTAAAAATCTATTTGGCTTAGATAAAGATGAGACTTTCAGCGTAAAAGCTAATGGCACAGGAGTTGCAGTAAGTGGGAAATCATTTAACGCTACAATTAATCCAGAATCAAATGGATCTGGAGCAGTAACAGTTTACAAGAAATACTTAAACCTTTTAGATAAAGAAGAGCAAACAGTGCATATTTCAGATTCTAAAATCGTATTTGAATCTACAGAATCTAGTACATTACTTACAGTATCAACTTGTCAAACTGCGTAATAAATGGATGTTACTGCATTAGAAAATAAACCAACCGATCAACTAAGTAAAGAAGAGGCGGAAGTGCTTGTAAAACATTACAAGCAACTCTCCGCTAAGTATACTGCTTATGAACAAGCTGTAAAACTTACTCTTAACTCTATTTATGGTGCATTCGGTAATAAGTGGTTTCACTTTTTTAATATTGATATTGCAGAGTCCATTACTAAACAAGGTAAAGATGCTATTCTTTATTCCGAAACCATCCTTAACAAATACGTTAATGATTTTTGGCATAAAGATACTAAAGTACACGAACAATTCAATATTAAAGTAAAGGGTAAAATTGAAAAACCTGCAGTAATTTATATTGACACAGATTCATGTTACGTTCAGTTTCAAGACCTTTATGAATCTATTATCTGGGAAGATGAAGATAATGTTTTACCTATTGATGAATTTATCCTAGCGTTCTATGCATTTAGACTTCAAGACTATATTACTAAATGTATGCAAAAATATGCTGATGTATCTAATACTGATAACTTCTTATTCTTTGAACTAGAATCTCTTGCATATAATGGTATTTGGATGTCAAAGAAAAAGTATATTCAAAATATTGCATGGGATGATAAACTAGAAACTACTGATAGACATTCATCGCTTAAGAAAGTAAAGACAATCGGCTTTGATACTATTCAATCTTCTACACCAAAGTTTGCAAGAGAGAAATTAGTAGAAGCACTTAGAATTTTATTCAGGTCACAGAAAACACCTGGCGCTGAAGAGCTACAACAATTAGTTAGCTTTATGAAAGAGACTAAAAAAGAATTTGCATTAGCAAATATTGACGACATCTCATTTAATAGAAGAACTAATAATATTGAAAAGTATATTGTAGATGACCAAATTGAATTTCAAGTAGGACTAAAATGTCCAGCTAATGTAAAGGCAGCAGGTTACTATAACTATAACTTGAATAACAATTCTAAATATAAAAACAAATATAAATTGATTGGTAACGGTGAGAAGCTTAAGATCTACAATTGTAAAACTCCAATCTCTGAAGTATTTGCTTATTTACCAGGTGAACATCCTTATGAGATCGCACCTAAAGTAGACTATGATACACAATTTGAAAAGTGTATGATTGACCCACTTAATAGAGTATTAAAAGCTATTAAATTACAGACATTAGACACTAACCTGATTTATGCATCAGCATTATTTTAAAATTATGACAATAGAACAAATTAACCAACTAGTAGAAAAATTTCCAAACGATATGCAATTAGGAGAGGCAGTTAGAAGAGCCTATTGGGAAGTTAAAAAATTAAAAGAAGTAGAAAACCCAAATCAACTAGATATTTTCAATGATGAAGGTACTAGGGACGATGCAATATTAGGATACGATTAATGGCAGAAGGAATTAATATAGAGGATTTACCAAAAAATCAACAAAAGTATATTCTAGAATATCAAAGAATTTTACATGGTTTAGCAGATATTCAAGTAAATATCGACAGTCTTTCTGATAGAGCTAAAGAGCTTACAAAAGAGCTTAACGAACTTAGGGCTAAAGAGAAAGAAGAGTTTGGAGACGATAACGTACTAGATAAGGTATAGGAAACTATATCAAATACTACCATATAACAATAAATAAAAATAATAAAATGGCAAAAAAGAAAACATTTAGTTTTGATGACATTAATAAAGAATTAGCGGACCTTAATCCGCTAGGTTCCGTTATGGAACATTCTAATTTTAGTGAGGTTACAGAATGGATTGACACTGGTAACTATCACTTAAACGCATGTGTCAGTGGTTCACTTTTTAGAGGTTGGCCTAATAATAGATCTTGTTCAATTGCAGGTCCTTCAGGAACTGGTAAAACTTATTTGATTCTAAACTCTATTGCAAGAGCAATTGATATGGGATATAGTGTTATTTTTTATGATTCAGAAGCAGCAGTTGATAGAGAACTAATGAAGAAGTTTGGTATTGATACTACTAAAGTCAATTACCAACCATGTAATACTGTACAAGAGTTTAGAACTTCTGTAACATCTATTACTTCAAAAATGCAAGAGGTAAAAAGAGCTGGTGGTGAAGTACCTAAGATTATGATTATCTTAGATTCTGCTGGTAACTTAGCAACAATGAAAGAGATTGAAGACGCTAAGTCAGGTTCTGAGAAATCAGATATGACTAGATCGAAAGTTCTTAAATCTATCTTTAGAATTATTATGACACCACTTGCGGATCTTAAGATCCCATTCTTGTTTACTAACCATACATATCAAACACAGTCATTTATTTCCCAGACTGTAGCAGGTGGTGGTACTGGACCAGAATATGCAGCTTCAATAGTTTTATTCTTAGGTAAAGCTCAGTTAAAAGAAGGTGGTGAAAAGACTGGTATTATTGTAACAGCTAAACCAAATAAAAACAGATTTGCAAAACCACATCCAATTAAATTTCATTTACACTTTACAGAAGGTATGAATAGATTTGTTGGACTAGAACAATATATTGATTGGGAAGAAATCGGTATTGCAAAGGGTAGTATTGAAAAGGGAGTTAAAACTCCTAAGGCTACCGCAAGGGGTTGGATTTGTAAACATCTAGATGAAGCAGTACCCAATTCTGAATTTTTTACAGATAAAGTTTTTACTCAAGAAATCTTACAGAAAATTGAAAAGAAAATTCAGCCACTCTTCAATTACAGTACAGAACATAGAGAACTTGATATTGACGAATTAATAGAGCTAGGTGAAACTGAATAAAGATAAACTGCCAATCAAGTATATCCTAGGGATAGAAAAAGATTTACCAGATTATCCAACCGCTCTAGATGTTTTACAAGCTGAAGTAAAACTATGTAATAGAAATCCTGACAGATATAAAGGTAGCTTTACCTACCATGCATTAAAAACTTATAGATTCCCAGATTCAGATCATACAAAGATTTTAGAGTCTGCAAAGGAATTAGTTACTATGGGTTTATGCGAACAAACAAATGAAGAGCCCGGTAAAGAGGCTTTTAAAATAATAGTTAATCCATTTGAATAAAAAATAATATGCAGTTCGGACAAGATTTTGAAAAAATATTTTTTAGACTTTCATTAGAAAAAGTTAAATATCTACAAGCAATTAAATCAGGCTTTTATACATCAGAAGAAATTGATGCATTAAGCTTTTTAGCTAATAAGTTTTATACTAAATTCAATGAGACTCCTTCTAAAGAGCAATTAGAACTTCTTGTAAAAAACCATCCTAAATCTAAAGAACGAGTTAGTGAAAATATTCTTAATATTATATTTGAGGTAGACTTAAATAAGTATGATGAAGAGTGGTTAACATCTACTGCAGAATCTTGGATTAAATGGAGAACATTTAACACTTCATTTACAGATACAATTGAATTTATTAAAACTACACAGGTTACTCCAGAAAATGTAGAATCAATTGTAACCAAAGTAAAAGGTATTATCAATGATAGAAATAATCTGACATTTAATTCAGATCTAGGTCTAGACTTCTTTGATTGGGAAGCTCACGATCAGAAAGAAACTGAAAAGGTAAGTACAGGTTACAATTTCTTAGATGATATGTTAAGTGGTGGTTATGACAAAGGTGGTAACTTAATCGTTTATGCAGGTGAACAAAATATTGGTAAGTCTATTTACTTAGCGAATGATGCAGCCAATTTCGTAAAGATGGGAACTAATACTGTAGTTATTACTGCAGAGATGGCAGCACATAAATTTGTAAAAAGAATTGGTTCTAATCTACTTTCAGTTAACATTAATGAGTATGCAGAGAAAGCTAAGAATAAAGAACATATTAAACGTAGGTTAGAAACTGTAGGTGATGGATTTACTCCTCCTGGTAACCTATATGTAAAACAGTTTCCTACATCGCAAGCTACAGTACTAGATATTGAAGCTTATGTAAATCAAATTGAAGAAGAAAGACAAATTAAAGTGGGCGCAGTTGTAATTGACTATATTAATATCTTAGCCAATTATCGTAACCAAAATACGGAGAATACATATATGAAGATCAAGCAAATTGCAGAGGACCTTCGTGCTATGGGTATTCGTAATGACTGGTTGATCGTAACCGCAACCCAAATAACAAGATCAGGCTATAATGCATCGGACATAACTATGACTGACATCGCAGAATCTGCAGGACTTTCACATACAGCAGATGTAATGCTTGGTATTATTCAAGACGATTTAATGAGAGCTAATCAAGAATACTGGTTAAAAGTATTAAAGATTAGAGATGGTGAGGGTAAGGGAACAAAATGTAAACTAAATATAGATTGGAATTATATGAGACTTCAAGAGACACATGAAATGTCCAACTCAAATATTCATTCAATATAAAATAATAAACACACTATGGCAAAAAATGATAAAATTTTTAATAATAATTTTGACACTCCTGAATTTGAACTAGGTAATATTAGCTTTGAACTAGACCCTAGTATAAAACAAAATCAAGATGAAGAAGAAAGAATTCATTTTGATATGATTGCCAGGAAAATTCATAAATTAATTGGACTTTCTAGGTTTAAAGTATTTAACGAAGTAGATGAATTAGGTAAATGTAATAAACTTAGAAAAAATGATATAAATGAAGTTTATGGATATATTGTAGATGAAATGGGAGCGAAATGGTCTAGGATTGATATTTTTAGTGAAATGTGTGTTTATTTTGATATAAAACCTACAAAATTTTATAGTTCACTTTCAAATGTATATAAAGAGGATTTAATACAAGAGCTAGATCTTAAAACTGGTATTTTAGAAAAGAAGAACATTAAAAAGTTATTTTAAATGATTGAACCTAAGGTAATTAAACAAGGAGCCAAAAGAGTATGGGTCCTTGGAGACTTACACTTTGGTGTAAGAGCAAACTCGGTCGAGTGGCTAAATATCCAAAAAGACTTCTTCGAGAATATGTTTATCCCAACATTGAAGAAGCATGTACAACCAGGTGATGTATTAGTACAAGTAGGAGATACCTTTGATAATAGACAGTCTATTAATATTAAGGTATTAAGCTATGCCGTGGATCTATTTGAAAGACTAGGTCAGATTTTGCCATGTTATGTAATTTGCGGTAACCATGATATTTGGGCTAAAAAGTCAAATGATATTTCATCAATCGATAGTTTAAAATGGATTCCTAATGTACAGGTTTACAAAGAGCCAGAACTTTTAAATTGGTCTGGTAAGAATGTATTATTAATGCCATGGAGAAGAGATGCAGAACATGAAGCAGAAACTCTAGCAGATTATCCACAAGCAGATATTGTATATTGTCACTCAGAAGTTAGAGGTATTTACCTTAATGCTAAAGTTAAGAATGAGCATGGTACAGATTCTAACATCTATGACAAATATACAAGAGTTTACTCTGGTCATATCCACTTCAGACAGGAAAGAGGTAAACTACTAATGGTCGGTGTACCATATCAATTAACAAGATCCGATAGAGATAATCCGAAAGGATTTGATCTAGTTAATCTAGAAACAATGGAAGAGACTTTCTTTGAGAATCATATTTCCCCCAAGTTTTTAAGATACAATATTAAAGCTCTATATGATATGCCTCTTGGCAAGTTTAAGGAGCAAATAGAAAATAACTTTGTAGATCTATTCGTACCTTCACAAATCGCCACAACCAATGCATTGAGCCAGTTGGTTAATGAGATACAACATATATCAAGAAAATTAGAGCCTAATATTTACGAAGAAGATTCATATATCGATAAAGACTTTTATGATATAGATGAAATTGAAGAGATGTATAAGAATTACAATATTCTTAATCTTTGTAATATGTATATTGATAGTATGAAACAAGACGATGATTTGACGATAAGACTAAAGAGCAAGTTAAAACAATTGTATACACAATGTGCATATAACTACGATACTGACAAATAATGAGAATAGACTACATTGAATTTAAGAACTTTGCTTCCTACGGAAATCAAGTACAGAGAATAGAATTTAAGAAAGATACCTCAGAGCTATTTTTAACTCTAGGTAAAAATGGCCATGGTAAAACTACTATTGCTAATGCAATTATTTATGGTTTATATGGAAAAGTAGAAGGTGTTAAATTAGCAGACTTACCTAATCGAATTAATAAAGAACTGCACGTAAAGATTGGTTTACAATGTGGTACTATGGCTATAGAAATAGAGCGAGGTATTGCACCGAATAGATTTAGTGTTTTAATTAATGGGGTTGAATTTGATAAAGCAGGTAAGAAATCTGTACAAGAGTATTTAGAAGATGAAGTATTCGGTATTCCATACCACGTATTCAAGAATATAATTATTCTATCAGTAAATGATTTTAAATCCTTTTTAACTATGTCTAATCAAGATAAGAAACAGATTATCGATAGAATGTTTGGTTTCTCTATTCTTAATGATATGCAAAGGCAAATCAAAGATGAACGTAGAGATATTAAATATGATATTGATGCTTTTGATGCTGAGTTAAATGAGATAATGAATTCAATTGGATCAGTTAAAGGTAAACTAAATACTTTATTAGAGGAATCTAAAACTGTAAATAAATCTAAGATCCAAGAATTAAAAGATGAATTAGTAGCTCTTCACGAAGTAGTATTAGATATTGAAGCTAATCGTAAAAAAGAAGAGGGTGCAATGAATACCTTCAATACCCAATATAACGAGAAGCGTACAGAAGCTGGAGATATTAAAAGAGAGATTGATTATCTAAATAAGAAGTTAAAGTTATATGAGAGTGGGCATTGTCCAACATGTGAAACTAAGTTAACTTCGGATTGGCATAAAACACAGAAGGTAGAATTTGCAGATAAGATAGAATCTAGTACAGATCAGATCAAATCAATTAAGGCTGAGATGGATGAATTACAAGAAAAAGTAATTGCAGCAAGAGAGACTAAGTTAGAACTAGAGGGTCAGATCTCAGATAATAAAGTAACAATGCGAGGGCTCAAAGGAGAACTAGTTAAATTAAAAGATACTCCAGAGGGTGCAGACTTCGATCACTTAAGAGGTCTTATTACAGAGTTTGAAGAGAAAGAAGCTGAGAAATCTGCAAGTAAAGATGGACTAAATGCAGACTATAATTTTATGGAAATTGTAGAAAATATATTAGGTGAAGATGGCGTAAAGAATCTTGCAGTTAAAACTATCCTACCAGGACTTAATACTAATATAGCTGCAATGGCACAAACGATGCACCTGCAATTTCATATTAGATTTGATGAGAAGTTTAATTGTATTATTAATCACCTAGGTGAAGATATTAATCCAATGACACTTTCAACAGGTGAGCGTAAGAAAGCAGACTTTATTGTTATTATCGCAATCATTAAAATCTTAAAGTTAAGATTCCCACAACTAAACTTATTGTTCTTAGATGAGTTATTATCTTCAGTAGACCATGATGGTGTTTACAATATATTAAAGATTTTAAACCAAGTAATTAAAGAGCACGAAATAAATACCTTTGTAATTAACCACTCTGTTTTACCACATGAGATTTTTGATAAAAAGATTGAAATATATAGAGAAAATGGATTTTCTAAGTTTACGATAGAGAATATAGATTAAAAAGATATATAAACTATATCATATAAATAAGCAGATATATAAAACAAATAAAATATTTAAAATATGGCACACTACGCATTTACACAAAATGATACAAACATTGCATCTGTAGCTCAGCATGGAAATGCAACTGACGGATATGTTCAAAGAACTGAAAGTTCAATAAACTTTACAGCTACTGGCCTTACATGGCACCAGGGTGCAGAAGACGAAGGTCAAAACGGCGCTGGAAATCATATAGCATTTCCTGTTAAAACAGGCGTAAGAAATACATATGATAATAATGGCAATCCTACTCCAGCATACATTGGATTTAAACATGTTGCAGGAGATATGCAATTTATTCGCAAATGTGAAGAAATTTCTAGAGAACCTTTTATAGCCGGAAGTGCACAATCTTTTGGTGGCGATGTTGATGCTGCTCTGGCATGGTTACAGGGTAAGGGTTTTTGGACAAACTTTACAGGATCAGTAGCACAAGATAACGGTGGCGGTGATAATGTAAACTAATTAAAGATAATTAATGGCAACTTACAATCTTAAATTTAATAAAGATGATTCCGTTGTTAGACATATTGTAGTAGGTTTATTAGCAGATTTAAATAGTAAACTAAGTTTTTGGAGACAAGTTAGCAATGATGAAAGATCGGTTGTTGATGTCCCATTCTTTTATGCAGTGTCTGGTGATGAAAATTTCTTAAAAGATAGCTTTTTATTCTCAAATGTAAATGGCACTGGATGTGATCCTGATGGTGAATTTGCAGATGGAAATTATGATAAAGTACCTAGAGGTATTGTCAATTTAACTTCGTTTGCAGTAGATCCTGGTAAGTTAGTCAATAAAAGAAATTTAGGTAAGTACGCCATGATGAATGAAGATGGCCTAATGGAGGGCTATGTTGCAGAATTCGAAATGATACCGTGTGTAATTGGAGTCGATATTGAAATATTAGTATCAAGTCAATTAGATTTATTTAAAGTAACAGAGGCTATCGTTAAAAAAATGTATAAGGCTAATTTTTATCATATTGACGCTGGCCATTTAGAAGAAGGTACCTATAGAATTTCATCTGAATATCAAATGCCAGATGATTATACACAAGAAAGACCTGTAGAATATAGCTTTGATGATAAAGCAAATCATAAAATTACATTTAGTTTAGATATTAATTCATTTATTCCTTCATTTGATTTTGAAGAAGATACTTATAGAAAGTTTACAAGGACCGTATACGAAAATGGTATTTGTGGAAATTATGGAGATCCTAATAGTTTTATAGAACCAGACTTTATACCTAATATTTATTATGATAGCTATTATCCTGCAAAATGGGAATCTAACGGACAAGAGTGGATTAAAGTAGAAGAGGGTAAAGATTGTACAGATCCTAATGTATTAGCATTTTTAGGTGGTTTAGTAAGCTCTGATTCTCAAATTAAGAAAGTATCAAGAAGAAGAAAACAATCAAATAGAATGTTTAATATTGGCAATACAGAGACCTTAATAGGTAAGCCAATTGAGAAAGATAGAACAATGCTAGGAGATAATTATACAGTTGAAGGAAGTGAATACCCATTTGGTGGTAAAATAGATGAATAATTTAACTGATATATAGTATAATAGAAATAAAAACAAACAAAATGACAAATTCAAGAAAAACAGTTATTTCACCTACAGTTGAAGAAGGTTTTGGTTATATCTTTAACGTAGCTGGAAAGAACTTCAAGATTACAGGTAGTCATATTCAAGAATCTAATTATACATCAGAAGTTTTTAATAATCTTTTAAAAGCTAAAGATTTATTTGAAATAAATGAAAATGGTGTAACCTTTTATTATGATTTTAAAAATAAATCAGTTATTAACAATATAGAGAAAGGTTCTTTAGATAATTTTGACAAATTTAACGAATTAAGTGAAAAATTAGACTTTTTAAACGAAGAGGCTAAAAAACTTAGAGTTTCCGGAAAAAAGGAAGCTGTAAAATCTATTAATAAAGAGATAAAATCTACTAAAGATTCACTTAATAGTGTTAATGAATCTGCTACAACTATTAAATTCCACTGGAATAAAGAATCATATTATGCAGGCAAAATAGAATTTGCAATGGCTAAAGATGAGTCTTTAACAGAAAACGTATTTGCTGCCGGTTATATTAAATATGAAGATAAGTCAGTTTTTAGATTATTTGAATTAGCAGCAGAAAATTTTAAATCTTTTGTAGAGCTAGATTTTGTAAAAGAGTCTGTAAATAACGATATTAAAGTTTACACAATGAAAGCTGAAAATAATGTATTTATTTATAGAGTAAATGAAACTACTAAAATTTCTCAGTTTAAAAAATTATTAGCAGATGCTGCAGTAGAATATGTAGCAGAACAAACAGGAGATGATATTACAGAATTAGTAGAGTCTTTATTAGAATCTTTATCAGAAAGAAGAGCTGCTAAAAACGAAAAGATTAATCTTTACAATGAGATGTTATCATTCCTACACGATCAAGTAGGTAGATTAGCAGAAGCTGATAGAAACTTACCAGATATTAAAGCTGCGGATAACTTATTAAAGTCTGAAATCAAAAGAATTTCTGAAGTTTTATCTACTGCACAAAATGAAGATATTTTAGATATTGAAGATGGATATGTCTCTGCTCAATTAAAAGTAGAATCTGATGGTTATCCAAAAGACCAGGTAATGAGAGTAGACGCTCTTGAATATAATAATGCAGGAAAGAATGATATACTTACAGTATTCATAAAAGATGAGCCTGCAAGAATTGAAAAGTTTAAAATTGCTTTAGATTCTAAAGATGCATTTTAATTAAACTTTCTTCCTAAATCCCATTAAAAGCCCGTTTCGAAACATTCGGGCTTTTTTTCATATAATAGTAAATTAAACAAAGCAAACGTGCCAAGAAAAAAGAATTATCTAAATAATAAAGATCTATACAATCAGATTGTGCAGTCTTTAGAGGATGATAAGTTAACTAGGGATGCTGAAAAGATGTTAATTCTTTTAGCAGAGAGGGCAATAAGAAAATTAGTTTACGTAAATAGTGATGATAGAAACGATTGTTTACAGTTTGCAATACTAGACCTCTTAAAATACTGGCGTAACTTTAATCCTAAATATACTAACGCCTTTGCCTATTTCACAGAGATAGCAAAGAGAGGGTATGCGAAGGGCTGGAATAAAATACATCCGACTAAATATAAAAATACAATGTCAATGGATCGTATCAACACTAAGAATAGTGATGGTGAATCCGGTATGTTTAATATCTAATGTCAATAAAAAACTTAAAACCAACTGGGAATTCAGGATTTGTACAAGGCTATTATGAGCCTCAAAATCCTGAGAAATATATCGGCCCAACGCCGATCATTTACCGTTCCTCTTGGGAAAGAAAGTTTTGTATTATGTGTGATACTAAAGATAATGTATTAAAGTGGTCAAGTGAACCTGTAGAAATTAAATATATTTCTAGACAAGATAATAAACAACATAAGTATTATCCTGATTTCTATATGAAGACTAAAAATGAAGAAGGTATTGAAGAAGAGTTTATGGTTGAAATAAAACCAGAAGCTCAAATTAAAAAACCACTCCCTCCTAAAACAAAATCTAAAAAAGCTCTTAATTCATATAAATTTTTAGCAGAACAATACGTTAAAAATACTGACAAATATAAATACGCACAAGCATGGTGTGAAAGTCGTAATATGAGATTTATTGTATTAACAGAAAAAACACTTAAATAATGGGAGCTATTAAAAAAGGTATAGGAGAATTAGCAAAGGAATCTGGTGGTAAAGCTAGAGCCAAGACTGCTGCTGAATCTTGGTTTGAAGATTCAAAAAAGTCTATTAGAGAAAATGCAGTACAGAGTACTGCTAGAAGATTTAGACCTGGACAGATATACGTATTTAGATATGATACGCCAAAGTCAGCAGAGTGGTGGGATAAGAACCCATGTGTATTGGCATTAGACCCGTCTGGTGGTAATGATTGCGGGATTAATTTAAATATGTTACCACCCAATATTAAAGAAGAACTATTAGATGTAGTTTATGAGAGATTTCAAGGATTTATTAAAGGGCAAGATGGTAAACCAGCTAAAAATCAGGCACCGTTAGGAATAAGCTACGACGGAGCAAAGGGTTTCTTAGGTAGGTTTGGTTTTGATTTTGCAATTAGACAATATATTCCAAGTCTTAAAAAACAACAAGCAGTAGTAGGTTATGAACATTGGTCAAGGATAGCACTTTGCGATTTTACAGATCTAGAAGGCAAGGGTGTTGGAGCCGTAAGAGCTATGTTCAGAAACCATTCAAATAAATGAGATATATAAAACAGAAATAATACTATATTATGGCAGGATTTACTGATAAAAGAAACGGACCATTTAGTTCAAATAGCAGACCATTTAGCCTTTCAAATGCTTTGAAAACGCTAAGTTCTTTTGGTATGCGCTATGATGACATGGTACTTAGACAATCTCAAGCGATTGGTCCAATGGAAGACCAGTTTGGCTATAGAGAGATGAACCCGTTTGGCCTAGACAACGATGATATTTATGGTGCATTTGCTGCACTATCCATGGCAGATATTAATATGAAGAAGAACGTACCGTTCTTTGATATTGATTATCCTGGTAAAAGAGACGAACTTAGAAGGTTCGCGATGAACGATGAAGTTGAAGATATTCTAGATATACTTTGTGATGAAGCAGTTGTATATGATGAAAAGAATTTCTTTGCACAACCTTCTATTATGGGTCTTGATGTTTCCGAAGAGGTTAACAAAGACCTTAACAAATACTTTAGACAAATCTATCACTATTTTGGTTTTAATGGTGAACAATCAGCATGGTACTTCTTTAGAAAATTTCTTATTGATGGATATCTTGCTTTTGAAATAATTTATTCCCCTGACCAAAAAGAAATTATAGGTTTTAAAGAAATAGATCCAGTAACCTTAATGCCAGGTTTTAATAAAGACGATGGCAAGAAGGTATGGATTCAATATAAAGATGATCCAGTAAAAGAAAGGGTATTATATGATTCTCAAATCATTTACCTTTCTTATTCTTCTCTTTCAACTGCTTCAAGAGTTAGTTATGTTGAGAGATTAATTAGATCGTTTAACCTACTTAGAATTATGGAACACACCAGAGTAATCTGGGCAGTGACCAATGCTTCATTTAGAATGAAGTTTATTATCCCTGTTGGTGGTAAATCTAAAACAAGAGCAAAACAATCGTTAGCTCAACTAATGAATAACTATAAAGAAGTTGTTGACTTTGACTTCGAATCAGGTTCATTAACAACAGACGGCAAACCAATGTTACAATTCTCTAAAGAGTATTGGTTACCTTCTAAAGATGGTGAAACGCCAGAAATTGAAACTCTTGGCGGTGAAGGACCAGACCTATCAGATACCGAAGCACTTAAATATTTTCAAGATAAACTTAAAGAAGTTTCTAAAATTCCTTACAATAGATTCTTATATGAAGAAGATGGTGGTGATTATGCATTAGCAGGCGATGGTATGGTAAGAGATGAAATTAAATTTGCTAAGTTTATTAATAGATTAAGATCGGTATTCCAAGAGATTCTAGTAAAACCTCTTTACATTCAAATGTGTCTTAAATACCCTGAGTTTAGCGACGACCCACAGTTTAAAACTCAAGTAGCTTTAAGATTTAATGAAGAGAATGTATTTGCTGAATTAAAAAATCAAGAAATCATGCAGTTGAGATTAGACTTTATCTCAAGTATGAGAGACTCATTAATGACAACCAACCAAGAAACTATGGAAGAAGAATACTACTTTGACCAAGAATATCTTGTTACTAAATACTTGAAGTTATCTGAAGATGAAATTAGAGCTAATAAGGCATTTAAAGCTAAAGCCCAAAAAGCCGCGGCAGAGGAGCCAGAACCAGAAGATGATGGTATGGGATTCTAATATAGTCCTAGATAATTAAGAAAAAGAGATATATAAAACATGAAGATTTACAAAACATTTAAAGAATTTATTACTGAAGATGCATTAAAAGCCGGAGAAGAATCGGATGTATATGTAGAACCAGTAAAATTAGATTCTGGTGCTGAGATTAAATCAGCTGAGATTTTAGGTGCAATTACGGCATCTAAAACAGAAAAAGAATTTAAAGATTATTTCTTTAACGAGTATGGTCAAGATGCATTTGCTGAAGGCGAAATAGACGTTCTAGTTAAATATTATCTAGATAAAGAAACTGAAGACGCTGAAGAGGAGAAAGAAGAAGAGAAAGAAGCTGATAAAGAAGAAGAGGGTGGCGAAGAAGACGATCCTCTAGCAGGCATTTAACATATTAAGATATTTGCATAATAAGACGTGATATATATTAAAAATAATAAAAACCATAGATATGGCAAAAGCTAACGATTTATTAATCGTCGAAATGTCCTCTTCCCAACTGAGCGTAGCTTCAAAGGAAAATAAAGAGTACATTCTCGAAGGTATTTTTGGTGAAATAGACACTAAGAATAAAAACAACAGAATTTATACTGAAGATGAGTATATACCTCAAATCGAACAGTTACAAGACAAGATTAAGTCTTCTAAACTATTAGGTGAGTTAGACCATCCTCAACAATTTGATGTTTCTCTAAAAAATGTTTCGCATATTATAGAGGAACTTTTCTACGATAAAGACTCAAAGCACGTAAAGGGTAAAATTAGACTATTAGATACTGACGCTGGTCGTCAAGCTAAAGCACTAGTTGATGCTGGTGTACCTTTACAGATCTCTTCAAGAGCTGCGGGAGCCGTAGAATCAAACGGTCAAGTTAAAATCAAACAATTATTTACTTATGACTTAGTTGCAGATCCTGGATTTGCTAATGCTGAGTTAAAGAGAGTAAATGAATCTTATGGTTTTGATAATAATTCAGGTCTTTGGATCTACGAAATGAACGGAGAAACTGAAGTTATTGAAAAAGAAATTATTACAACAAACACAAATACAGAAATAAAAGAAAAAAACATGGCAGAATTTGTAAAAGCTGAAGATTTCAATAAGTATTCTGAGTACTTAGCTAATGAAATTAAAGGCATTAAAGAGTCTATCGGAGCTCAAAGCGAAGATAACACGTTAGAGAATGTAAAATCTCATAACGACCATATCGTTGAAAGTGTCAATACTCTATCAGAATATGTTGAGTATTTAGCTGGCAAATTAGATGAGTCAATTCAGTACTCAGAACACGTTGCTGAAAAAGCAGATAAAGGTATATCTTATACTGAGGCTATTGCTGAAAAATTAGATCAAGGTATTCAATATACTGAACATATCGCAGAAGGTATTACTAAAGTTAAAGACTTTGCTAATTATTTAGCAGAATCTCATAATGAAGGTGTTGATACAAGTAAAAATCTTTTAGAGTATGTTGAATACTTAAAAGAAAACTTACAGACAGTTTCAGAATACACTGAATATATTGCAACTCAAATCAACGAAAATTTAGTTGAAGAAGAAGTTGAAGATGAATCAGGAGAACCTGCTGAAGAGTTAGAAGATGAAACTAAAGATGTATCTGAAGTTGAGCCAGAAGGTGAAACTGAAGAGGCTGAAGCTGGTGAAATACCTGCTGAAGATGAAGGTGAAGATGGAGCTAAAGAAGTAGCTGAAGAAGATGAAGCTGGTGAAGGTGCTGAAGAAGTAGTTGAAGACGAAGACGAAGAATTCCACTCTGAATCTGAAGAAGTTTCTGAAGAAGAAGATGCAGCTGAAGAGCCTGGTCAAGAAAAAGAAGAAGCAGAAGACGATATTGAAAACGTTGGAGATAATTCAAAAGAAGGTGATGTAGATCCTAAGGGTGACATCGGTGAGCCTGCTGAAGAATTAGAAGATGAAACTAAAGATGTATCTGAAGTTGAGCCAGAAGGTGAAACTGAAGAAGCTGAAGCTGGTGAGGGTGATGAAGAAACTGAAGGTGAAGATGGAGCACACGATCCATTAGAGTCTTACAAAAAAGAAATTTCATCTAAGTTAGATGCATTAGTTGAAGCTGCACAAGTAAAAGAAAATGAAAACCCTGCATTTTTAAATGTAGTATCAAGTTCTATACAAGAAGCTTACAATACACTAAACGAAGATGCAAAAACTGAAGTTAGAAACAGAGTTACAAAAAGAGCATTTATGAATGAGGCGCAAATCAGTGCAATCATTGATAACGCAAATGCTGTTGTTGAAGCTAGAAATGACGAACCATTCTATATGACTGCAGCTCCTGCAGAATATAAAGATAAGTTTGAATCTCTAACTGAAGGAAAACAAAATCAAATTAAAGCTCAAGCAAAATACCATACTTTAAATACTGAGTATCAAGTTAGAAACTTCTGGGAAACTAGAGATCTAAGAGAGGTAAAAGTTGACCTAGAAAAATTAGCGGCAGTTAACGAATCAGCTACGACTGAGAAGAAAGACGAGCCATTATATGACGTTTCTGGATACGCTGAAAGCTTAAAGAAAAGATTTAAAAAATAAAGATATATAAATTAATCGACGATAAGGGTGACAGAAGCGAAAAACCCAAGCAAGTCGAGTTTCGAGAGAAACATTTAAACAAAAACCAAAAATAATAAAATTTCAAAATGGCAAATTTAATTAACGAAGCTGAAGTTAGAAACACGTGGTCTCCAATCATTGAGGAAGCTACTGGTATTAACGAAAGCTCAAAGCTAGCTTGGATGTCAGAATACTGTCACAATCACAAGCTTTATGAAGATGCATCAACAATGGCTCTAGGGTCTGCTGGTAACATCTTTGGTATGGGCGCAGTCTCATTCCCTGCAGGTGCTCCTGCAAACGGCGCTGCTGGCGCTGCAAAAGGTTCGGGCGATAAAGCTCCAACTCTTTTACCTTTAGCAATGCAAGTTGCTGCACAAACAATCGGTCTAGATTTAGTACCTGTTGTACCTATGGCTGGACCAATGGGTCTTTTATCTTACCTAGACTTCGTATACGAAGGTGGTAAAGTAGCTGGTACAACTGCTCCAACTTACGTGAAAGTTTATTCTGATGACAAGGATGGTGTTGTAACTATTGGTGCTTTAAATGCAGCTCCATTCGCTGAATTATTACCAAAAGCATCTAGAATTGATGGACATGGAATCTACAAATTAACTGAAGCTGGTAATACTAAAGCTAATGATGGTTCTGTAGCTGACTGTTTTAGTGTTGACTTAGGTAATGTAAAAGTAGAATTAGTAAAAGCTTTAGAAGACCATATTCCTGGTTTCTCTGGTGCTGATGCTAATAACGCTCCAATGTCAAGAGGCGTAGGGGAACAAACTCCAGACAAAGTAATGGGCTTAAGCTTATTCTCTAAATCAGTTGCTGCTGAAACTTTCCAAGTTGCTGCTGCAGTTACTAGAGAACAAGTTCAAGATCTTAAACAATTCGGTGTTGATGCTGTTGCTCAAGTAGAAGCAGTTTTAACTAACGAATTAACTCAGTCTATCAACGAGCACATCTTAACTAAGATGAGATCTATCGCTGGTAGTGGTATCGATGATGTTCTTTTCGATACATTAGCTGGTGGTGAAACTAAAGCTGATCAACACAGAAAAATCTTAACTTCTGTACTTGCTGCTGCGAACTTAATCGCGCAAAATGGTAGAAGAGGTGCTGGTAACTTCGCTGTAGTAGGTGGATTAGTAGCTTCTGCGTTACAATCAGTTGCTGGTTTCGTTGCATATCCAATGGCTAACACTGTAAACCAAGTTGCAGGTTCAATCTATCCTTTAGGTTCAATCGCTGGTATTAATGTTTATACTGACCCATCTATCGAATTCGGATCTTTAGAGATCTTAGTTGGTAGAAAAGGTGATGGTAACGGTCCAGGTCTTGTATTCATGCCTTACTTAATGGCTGAATCAGTACAAGCTATCGTTGAAGGTACTATGGCTCCAAAAGTAGCTGTAAAATCTAGATACGCATTAGTTGAAGCTGGATTCCACCCAGGAACTCAATATGAGAAATTCTCAATTGATTTAGGAGATAACGGTGCAACATTACTATAATCTAGTAAAGTTCATATAAATTAGTTAAAGGCCCTCTTTTGAGGGCCTTTTCTTTTATCCAAGTTTTGATAGATATATAAACTATACAAAATTTTTAATTAAAATAGAAAATAACTAACATGGCAAAATTAAATTTAAAGAGCCCTCTAAGACTTATGGAAGATTTTATGGCTGGAGAGATTTCTAAACCACAAGATACAACAGCACCTGCTGTTAAAACAGACTCTAAAACTATATCACTTGATAAAAAATCTCAAGGTGAAAAAGTTAGAGCAGAGATTGTAAAAGACGTTGATACTATCTTAACTAACCTAGAACAACTTTCAAAACAAATTACAGAATCCGCAGACGGTCTTATTTTAGAAGAAGAAATGATAGCTAAGCTTTTCGCATCGATGAAAAGTGGTCTAGCAATTGCTAAATGTGAGGGTCAGTTTAAGAACTATGAAAAGATGTTGTTATTGGCTGATGCTAATATGCAAGCTGCTAAAACAGCTAAAGAAATGAAAGACTTGAAAGATGCTATCAAAGCCAAAAAAGATAAATTATCTGGTTCTAAATTAGAGGTATTTAACGCTAAAGCTGAAAAACAACAAGCTAAATTTGAGGCTCAAGCAGAATATGAGAAAGAGAGAAATAAGAATGCACTTTCAGAATTTGAAGCAGAATTAACTGAAGAAGAAGCAAACATCTCAAAAGATAGTGTGTTGGGTAAATTATATTTCAGAAAAAAACAAATGCTTAAGAACCAAGTTGCTGAACAAGGAGTTGAAACTAACGCTCAGATTCAAATGGTATTGAAGAACGATGCAACTGCTGAAAAATTAGCTGAAAAACTTAAAGACCTACAGGATAAACAAAATCAATTAGCAAAAGATATTGCTAGTGGTGAAAAAGATGGTGGAGATGATCTAAAAGAACTAGAGGGTATAAAAGCATATATTAAAGAAATCGAAGCAATTCAAAAGGCATCTTCTGCTTCAGCAAAGATTGCTGAGGAGGCAAAGAAAGAAGCAGTAGGTATTTCAGAATCTTTTTATTCTACATGGGCGTCTGAAAACGTAGCTCTTTTAGAAGGAGCAGTTGCAGATTTATTCTCAAAGGCAAAGGGTGCTAACGATGAAGCTGCACTTGCAAAAGCTAAATCTCTAGCAGGAAAACTTAAAGTTGCTGCTGATGCAGAATATAAAGCTAAAGTTGCACTAGTTAACAAAATTAAAGGTAAAGAAGTACCTAAAACAATTGTTATTCTTGCAGGTGGTGATGGTGATTCAGCTAAAGAAGGTGAAAATGGTTATACACTAGGTGAATTTATCCCTAAATGGGGAGGAGGCTCTGAGTTTGTAAAGCCAGAAGAATTTGGTCCAATGAAAGACGTTACAGAAGTTGAAGCAAACATTGAAGACGCGATTGCTGCTGCTAAAGAAGCGAATAAAGAAGGAGAGACCGAGACTGATACATTAACTGACGAGCAAAAAGGTAAAATTGCAGATATGGAGAAAGATATTTCAAAAACTCAAGAATTATTATCTCAAGCTCAAAATCCAGAAGATGGTTCAGAACCAGATGCTGGTAAGATTACAGGACTTCAAGATACTTTAAAGAAGAAAGAGGATAAATTAAAAGATATGCAAGCAGGTAAATTTGAATCTGCAGGAACTGTTGATGGTGAAAGTCTTAACGAAGGTTTACACCCTAAATTAAAGAAAGCTATGAAAGCTGTTAATAAAGGTGAAACAGTTTACGGTGAGAATGTTAGATTCCCTGGAAGATTTAAAATCATAGAAATGGGTGAACTATTTGCAACAGTAGACTACGAAGATGGCACAGACCCAATGGAAATGGCTTCAATGAATATCAGAATTGATTCTTTACAATTTGAATCAGCAGAAATCGAAGAAGGAAATGAATTCGGTGCTGCAAGAGCAGAAGCAATTGCAAAAGGCGAAAAGACTTTTAAAGTTGGCGACGAAGAATACCCAGTAGAAGATGTTTCTAAGGATGATAAAGAAAATGCTAAAGAATTTGTTGAAGAAGCAAAAAAGGAATTACCTAAGAAGATTAAACTTTATGAAGGTATGTCTGTTG
>Ga0181392_1000163_pt1 | contig 24034 bp, 19 predicted proteins | sample 15SPOviralmetaG_FD_130083 | JGI IMG/M metagenome (GOLD analysis project Ga0181392, IMG submission 130083) | Marine viral communities from the oligotrophic San Pedro Time Series (SPOT) site, San Pedro Channel, CA, USA - 15 SPOT_SRF_2010-09-15 | ecosystem: Environmental > Aquatic > Marine > Strait... | reverse complement strand
TTGCTGGTATTGTAACTGCTCTGAATTTTGTTGGTGATGGTTCTCAACTGACAGGTATTAATACTATAGGTGTCACCACAATTACCGCTGGTGATAATATTCTTGTTACTCAGACTGGACAAGTTGCAATTATAACTGCAACATTCAGTGGTGGTGCAACAGGATTCTTTGAGGGAACAAACGGAGTTGGTATTGGTACAACTTCTAAGGTTGGTATTGGTACAACCATACCAACACAGATGCTTACAGTTAAGGGTAATATTGATCTTGATGGTAATATTGTATTAAACGGAGAGATAAGCGCACCAACTAGAATTAAGTTTGGTACAGGTGGAGAGAATATAAAAATTGGTGACATAACTGGTGGTAGTGGTGCTGCTAATGTCGCTATTGGTGATCAAGCGTTATCTTTAAACAGCAGTGGTGCTGGTCACAACATTGCTATTGGACAACTTGCACAATACGGTGTAAATTCTGGTCAGTATAATCTAACTATTGGTGACCGAGCAGGACAGAATCTTACATCTGGATCTTATAATGTTCTACTTGGTGCATACAGTGGCAATCAAAATGGATTAGATCTCAGAACATCATCTAATAATGTTGTCCTGTCTGATGGTGAAGGTAATGTCAGACAGTTTATTAACTCTAGTGGTGATGTAGGAATTAAAACTACTATTATTACTGAGGCACTGACTGTTGCTGGTATTGTATCTGCAACATCATTCTATGGAACACTTCCTGCAAGTCAGTTGACGGGTGCTCTTCCATCTCTTGATGGTTCTGCATTGACTGGTGTCACTGCTATTGGATCTGGTGTTGAGATTAGAGATAGTGATTCTCCAGTCGGTGCTGCAGCGACAATCAACTTTGGTAATAACCTTAGCGTAGTATTGAGTGCAGGTATTGCCACAATCACTGGATCAAATACTGCATCTTTTGCAACTAATGCTGGTGGTCTTACTGGGAATCCAAGTATTAATGTTAGTGATATTACTTCTGATGGACAGTACACTGGATTTACCTCCATGACTGGTGACGGAAATCATTTCTTCACCATGCGGACCAATGGTAATACTGGTGCTGTAGTTGGTATTAATACTATACCCCAAAATGATCTTGAGGGATTTGGAACATTAATTCTTGATGGAACATATTATGTTGGTTCTGATCTTAAGGGTGGTGGTAATATTGAAATGAGAAACATGGGTAAACCATACTTCTCTACAGCGTGTTACGACAGTGTTGGTTTAACAAGTTTCATTGGTTACTCACAGGCTACTCAGACATATTTGCATAAACCATATCTTTATAGAGCTGCTGGATCTGGTCAAGCACTGATTGGTATCACAACTCTAGGCAATATTGGTATTGCTACCTTAACTCCAACAACAACTCTTGATGTTTTTGGTGATGCAAAAGTCAGTGGTGCTCTTACTGCAACTTCACTCTCTGGATCTCTTGCAGCATCTAATCTGACAGGAGCACTTCCTGCAATCGATGGTTCCAATCTTCTGAATGTAACTGCTGCAGGAACTGGCGTTAATATTCAGGACGATGGTGTTGGTGTCGGTGCTGCTGCTACTGTAATTAACTTTGCCTCTGGTCTGAATGTAGTTGCCTCTGCTGGCATTGCAACAGTCACTGGATCTGGTGGTGGTGCTCAGTCAAGAAACATTGTCAGTGGAGTGACAACATCAATTCCTAATCTTGGAATTGGTAACACTGATATTATTGGTCAGAAGTCTTATGCTCTGATGAAGGTTGGTCTATCTACGACAGGTTGGATACGACTATATACTGATAGTACATCTAGATCAAATGATGTGAGTAGAAGTGTTGGAGAAGATCCAGCACCTGGTAGTGGTGTGATTGCAGAGGTTGTTACCACTGGAATCTCTACCCAACAAATGATTACTCCTTTTGCTATGGGTGGCAACATGGATGAACCTGTTACAAATAAAATCTACGTCGCTATACAAAACCTATCTGGTTCGACGCAAACAATCACTGCAAACCTCACCATTCTACAATTAGAGGCATAACGATAATGGCAATTACTACAGAGACTTTTAAAGTAAATGCTGGGTGGGCGTCAACGGATGTTATCACCCAGATGGAACAGGCAATGACCTATCTTGATTGGCAGGGTAGTGAAATTAGTGGATATATTGTTGGTCTTGGGACAATGATTGGTGGCGGTGATACCAATGCATCCGATACCTATGAGGATGTAAGTCCAAAATCAACGAGTGGTGTTGGTACTCAAGCTACGTTCACTGTTTATAGAGATACTGCTGCTGTCAGGAGGGTTTGGATTACTCGTCCTGGGGTTGGATATACCTCAGGAGAGGTAGTAACCTTATCTGCTGATGATATTGGGGGATTCTCAAATGGAGCTACCGACTTATCATTTACGGTATGTGTTGATGAGATAGTTGGTAATGGAACAACGGTTTCTATTGCTTTTACTGGTATACAAGCTCAGCCTGCTGGAGACTATGGCACTACATATGCTTTTGCATTTGATGTACATAATGCGGACAGGGCAGGAGTAGTTGGATCAGGAGTCAGCATAATCACTGTTAGAGAAGGTGATACAATTAGTATTGCCAACAGTTATACTACTTCATATGATCCAGTTATAGAATCTTCTCATACGTTTATAAGTGAAACCGCAGGTTACTTTATCGCGGGATGGGATCACAATATAAACCCTGATGATGGATATTCGCAATACACATTTAAGATTGGGCAGGCAGGAACATATTATTGGAAGGCAAATCAAAATAATCTTGGACCTGAGTGTGGGAGATTAATTGTTCAACCTTGGAGTGGTGATCCTGCAGATAGAACTGTTGTTGGGTATGGAACAAATACTGCATTCTGGGATAAAAATCTTACTGATAGTAGACCATGGGGAGTTCAAAAACATCAGATAGCAGCGAATAAATTATATGGAAATACTTATAGAATATTCAGAAAAGATAGTACTAATGGTGATCTAGATATTTCTGCTCATAGTGGATATAGTCATTATCCTGGAAATGAATATCATGCAAACGATAGTAATGGGCAATCTGATTCACAGCATTATCATGGTGGAACTGGATATAAGTCAAGAATTGCTGGTGCGGCAAACTTAGATTTTGCTAGTGAATCGATAGGAAATAATGATGTCACTACCCTCTCTCTTGAAGAGAGCGCGGATGTTCTTACTTATAATAGATTAACAACTATAACTTATGGCACTAATTATGGATTTGATTTAGATCTTAACGTGTTTAGATCTGCTATAGATCCAAGATTTGCTGTATTGTCTTATAGATATCCCACATTATCTTCAACACACCTCACTAGTAATACATTTGGTACATTCTTCTTTCATAATTTTGATTGTAGTTTCTGGGATTATGACCACGTATATCTTTCTGGAATGACAGAGATAATTCCTACTGCTGGTAATACAACAACTCCAGATCTAACGTTTAGAACGCACTTATCCCCCAACTATCAAATAAGTGCTTCTAGTGGATGTAAACGAGCTGCTGAACACCCGTGGATGAGTTATGTTAGTTATACTTCTAACGAGGAAAATTACGTTGACACTGTTTACGATAGTAGATCTTATGCTCATGATATGGATTTTGATCATGCTAGAATTTATTATCGATCTGAAGACCAACCAGCAACTTTTAGAGGTGGATATCCACATAGTTCCTCTGACAGTGGTAATGCTAGAGTATCTCCAGAAGCAAACTTTAATGCAGTAATTAAGGGACTACCTTTAAATGTAAACTTAATACCATGTCCGTATTATATTCCTGATGATTTTGGATTGATTGAGTTCTACTACAATGCTGCAAATGCAAACATTCAACAGGGAGATACATTTACAATCAGTCCAAGTGAAGTCTGGACAGTAATCACTGCATCATATAATCAAACTACAGTTACTCGTGGAATTGCATTCTGTGCGAGGACTGTTTGATGGCAAATTATTCTCTTCCTAATTTAACGTCTGCCGTTGTTGGAGTTGCTTCAACGGCATACTCAACAAAACAATTAAGATTTTCAAGGATAGGATTAGATTTGCCTGATGGTGTTGGTGTTGGTAGTGAGAAGATCTTAGAATTGGATTCCATGGATCCTCTCTCTTATAATGGTGTGCCTAGTAATAGATATACTGGCATTGGAACTATTACAAAATGGTTTGATACTGGATTCCCTCAGAACAATGCTACATTTTTTGGACCTTATTCTTTTGATGGTAAAAGTATTGTCTTTGCAGACGGTGGGTATGCGGCATTAGATGATGGTCCTGAATATGACTTTGCAGGTGATTTTGCAATAGAGATGTCTTTTAATATGACTGGAACTGCAAATGCAACATATCCATCAGCATTAATTGCAAGTTGGAATACGTTTGGTAGTAGTGATAATAAGTTTATCATATTCATTGGTTCTACAGGTGGTATTGCCATGCAAATAAATGGTGAAGCAAATCTTTTTAGTCCTTCAACTACAATATCTCTTAATACCGATTATCATATGGTCGTTAGTAGAAGAGATGGTGTGATTAAGTGGTGGTTCAATGGAGAAATTGTTCTTGAGATTAATTATGATGCTGCAATAGAACCAGTTCTAGGGTATAAAATTGGAACTTATGATGGTAGTAGTGGTCAATCTTTTGAAGGTGCAATTAATCTTGTAAGAATGTATCGTGATAGATCTTTAAGTGATATGGAAGTGCGGAGTTTGTATGATCAACAGATCAATAGAACTTTAATATCTGAAAGTAACGGTACTAAAAGGATTAATAATTATAATTTAAGTAATACCTCTGGTTTTCCTGCTGCTGAATCAGATAGACCAGTCACAGGACAGTTATATCCTAGGTTTACTAAATAAAAGAAAGCGCGAGTAGATGGCGTTATTCCAATATGAAGGAATAGGTAGCCTCCGTTCTCTAGGTAATCGTTTTACCGTACAGAGAGCGGTATATTCGTATAATCAATTTTCTATCCTCAATTACGAGGAACTTAGTTATGGTAGTATTACCGATGCGGTAGTAGAAGCAGAAGACTACGGTGAGATCACTGCTTCCATCGAACAATACTATCAGATCCAAGACTTTGGAACTATCACGCTAGATACAGCTAGCGTACCGATGGGTAAGATCGGTATCCACTTATCAGCAGACGACAATACCACAAGAGTAAGCGTTGGTGGTGTCGAATTTGCACTGTTCGGACGAGCAATAACAGAGGTATTCTTCAACCCAGTCAATAGGGTCTTTGACTTCCAAGGTGTTGCCGAAGATAAGATTACCTCTTCCTGGTTGGGAAGAGGAGTCTTACCTCCAGTCGGGGCGGAAGCTCTGGATGCGGTTATCTCTACACCACCTACATCCATCTTCCACCTTTCTACAAAGGGTTCAGCGAAGACAGAAGTAATATTCAATCAGCAAGATCGAATCTTCGACATCATTGGCGAAGCAGGCGAGCGTAGATCTTATCTGTTTGATGAACAAGATGCAATAGACTTTAGATCCGATGACTTCGGATTCCTCAATGAGACTGTATTGAGGAGCGAAGACTACGGAGATGTTAATTATATTCAAACGATCACAGGTCATCCGTTCATTATTGAACCGAATGATCTTACAGATCCTTCATACCAGTCGGTATTCTTCTCTACCTCTATTGAGCAGGGTGGAACTGGAGTAGGATTAAATGGCGGATTTGATATTGGTCCTCATGTAGCATTCAGAGGAATGCCACCAAGGTATACAAATCCTGGTGGATATAATCGTCAGAGATATTTTGACTTTGAATCTGATACTAGACATCTGGATAGTATTATTACCCAAGTTATTAGGGGTACTGGTTTTAATGGTGGCGAAGAACCAGATATTAATGAGGACTTAAGACTTTATTATGAAGGAGAAGATGGTACTTGGATTCTCCTCTGGACGTACCTACGTTTATCCAGTATCTATAATACACTAAGAGATGTAAGTATTACTCTTCCTGAGGGGGCAAAGAATTACGGGCAGAGATTTAGATTTATTCAGTTCACTAATAGTAGTATTCCGAATCAGAATCTTAGCTTTGACCATTGGGGAGTCAAAGATATTCAATTCGTTGAGACTACAGTTGGTACTGGACTCAGCGAAGATGACTTCGGTCTTATCAGTGTTGATGTTACTACCAAGGCAGCGACTGGCAGAATGCCATTCGGTGGTGGTGCAGCAGAGAGCTTCATCAAGGGTAACTACACAGGTTCTGTTGGCAACAAGCAACCAAGACTTGTTGGTACTGCAATTGACTACACCATTCCTAAGCACCAAGGAACTGGTTGGATTAATATTGATGGTACGCCTCGCGTCCAGATTAGGATTCACTACAAGGCAGATGGTGGATATGACTTCTATCCACAGAGATTCCGTGGTGGTTCTCTCTTTGGATTTGCTTCTGGTGCCAATACAACTTCTGTTCTTAATGAGGGATCTGGAAAATTATTTACTGTTAAGAGTGCCACAACATTCAAGGCAGTACGAAGTGAAGTTGGTGTCAGTGAAGAAGATCTTCTTGTTCAGGGTGGAGCATTCTATCAGGTTATCTTTAACCAAGTTGATAGAGTCTTCTCCTTCAACAATGAAGAGATTAACAGAAGGGCATTTGCATACAACCTATCTTCTGTTGTTAATGTTGAGTCCATTGATTATGGATACATCACAGATACGGTCACGATCTCGGAAGATTATGGTGATGTAAGTTACGACGAGATCTACTATCCTTGGCAGAAGGAAGACTTCGGTACTCTTGCTCCTACCACAACAAGACTTCCCTTCGGACTTGGTAGACTTCATAGTTCTACGGAAACACCAAGAGTTAGAAGATTTGTTGGTAACATTGAAGAAACTAATCTTAGACTTCTTGGTACTGGTAAGGTATATGTCTTACCCAAGTTCACATCTAAAGGTGATCTTGTTAAGATTAGAGGTAACACCGACTTCACTAGAGCAAGAGATTGGGTTGGTACTGGTAATCTACCCACTCTATCTGGAGGAGCGGAAGCCGTTGCATTCATACCTGCCAAGGATGATAGAGCACTCTTCAACTTTGAAGGTGAACTGGTTGAGAAGTTTGGTAAGGGTAATTACGACGGAGTTGGATCACTCTTTGGATTTGATTCTAATACAGTATCGATTAGAATCACTACTATTAATGATGGACTCTTCTCCATTCATGGAGAAGTTGTTGAAAAATCAATCTTCTCAGAAGTTGGATCTGGATCTCTTGGAACTGTTGTTGGTGCAGCAGAGAGAGTTACCTTCCACTATAACCAAGAGTCTTCCTTCGGTGCATGTGAGGGTGATGATTATGGATTCGTTAGTGAATCTGTATTCAATGTCGAAGAATCTCCAGCATTGCTTGGATATCTCAACGATTCTATCAGTTCTCTTGCTAATGATGTTGTCTCTGAGTTTGGAAGAATACCAAACGCGATTGATTATGGATATGTAAATCAATATTATCAATACAATCACGAAGATTACGGTAATCTCTTCCCAGATGATTGTCTGGAACCACAAGGTCTTCAACTTGACTTTGTTGGCACTGCTCCAGAAGCATTCAGTAGAGGTAACTACACTGCATCTGGTTCTATTGGAGCATTTGTTGGTTCTGCTGAAGCAGTTGCCTTCATACCTGCTAAGAAGAAGGCACTGTTTGGATTTGAAGGTAACGCTACTGAATCTACAACTCCTGCAACTGAGATTGGATCTGGTTCACTCTTCAGTTATGTTACCTTCAGTGAGAGAGTTGCCTTTGAACCTGCTAAGGCAGATCCTCTGTTTGCAATTGATGGTGGTCTTCGCATCAGTGCAGTTACTGAGCAAGAATCTGAACTCAAGTTTACTGCTGCTTGGGAAGCAAGTGGATCCCTCTTTGGAATTGAAGGATCTGGAGAAGCAATTGGAAGTGAGCACACTGGTGCTGGTACTATCTTCATCCGTGATTCTGGTGTCAGAATTGAACCAGAATCCTTCACTCCTTGGATTCCTGCTGGTCGCGGATCTATATTCTCGTTTGTCTCCTTCACTGAATCGGCAACATTTGTACCTGCGAAGAAGAAGGCACTCTTTGGATTCTCTGGTGCTGCTACTGATATACAATTCTCCTTCGCTTGGGAGACTGTTGAGACTAAGCATCTTCTTCTTAGAGGTTCGCCTAAGGTCTTCGTTCTGCCTAAGCACACTGGTGCTGGTAGTATCTTCGTCCGTGATTCTGGTGTTAGAATCGAACCAGAATCCTTCACTCCATTCATTCCAGAAGGATTTGGAAAACTATTCGGTGGAATTGGTGGTGCTGCAGAAGCAGTTGGATCTAATCCACCAGATGACTTCACTCTGTTTACCTTTACTGGTGAAATCGAGACTCCTCTACGTACCTTCTCTGAACGGAAGTTTGTTCAGGCAAGATTCCTTCCAGACGAGGCATTCACTACCTTCCAAATCAGAGTTACTGAGACTGGTTTACAACCTGTCGAAGTTCATGGTGAACTTGATGAGTCCTTTACTCCTGCTCCAGAAATTGGACTTGGAAGACTTTATGGATTCTCTGGTGCTGCAGAAGCATCAGTCTTCAATCCAATCGACAAGACTACTTTATTCACCTTCGAGGGGAATTCTGCAGAGAGCGAGACCAATTCCATGGTCGCGTTTGGATCTCTCTTCGGATTTGCCTCTGGTGTTGAAGTTACTGCAGTTGCAGAAGAGAAGCAGGCACTGTTCTCCTTCGCTGGCAATCTTCAAGAGCGTACTACTCCTGCTCCACACATTACAACTGGTGGACTCTTCGGATTCTCCAGTACAACCGAAGCAAAAGTCTTCGACTATCCAGAGCGCACTACTCTTTATAGTATCTCTGGCACTGCAGAAGAAAGATTCTCTTCCGCTTTACAAGGAACTCCTGTTCCTGGTCTGGATGTCAATGGGGATCTGGTCGAGAGAACTGCATTCGATCATGTTGGTTCTGGTTCTATCTTTGGATTCTCCAGTACAACCGAAGCGAGAGTCATTGTTCCACGCGGACTTAGGACTCTATTCTCATTCGCGGGTGATGTTGCAGACAGCGAGACCAATGTTGAGATTGGATCTGGTACACTCACTGGATTTGTTGGTGGAGCAGAGAGCACATCTAATGTTGAAGTCACGTTTACACTCTTTACTATTGGTGGAGATACTGTTGGTGGAGATGTTAAATTCACTGCTGCCAATCTCGCGGTTGGTCAGATCAGAGTTGGACTTAGTGATCCAGGTCTTCCAGGTAACATCTCTAGAGGTATTACTGTATTCAGACTTAGAACCTTCCCAGAAGGTGCAAAAGTTAAGTTCTCTGGAACAAAAGCAGAGTCCTTCACTCCAGCACCTCATATTGTTGAGGGTCTTATCAACGTTAACAGAGGAAATGAGGTTACCGACGATCGCTACATTGAATTCCGTGAACCTCAACCTACCAGAATCGTAGTTATTTAAACTAATAAATAAATATAACGCATTTTAGTGGACCTTTAATGGCTAACACCAAACGGGTACAGCTGCGTAAGGGAACGGAGTTAGAGCATTCGTCATTTACTGGTGCTCTTGCTGAAGTAACTTTTGATACTGATAAGGGGACAATTCGAGTTCATGACGGACTCACGTTGTCTGGAGTAGAGATCCAAAAATCTCGATTGACTGATCTGGATGGTTCCAATAATAATGAAACATTGAGAACCAATATGAAATACTTTAGTGACACCTCAGCGGGTCCCTTTGCAGTCAATCTACCGACACTTCGATTTGTGGGTGATACAATTCACCTTGCAGATTCCAAATACCAATGGAATATAAATAATCTTACAGTATATGCTCAAGGTGGAGACCAAATAAAAGACAGCACTGGGTTCATCGATACATTTTTAAATTGTGACGTTGCTGGTGGATATGTCGAACTTATTTGGGAAGGAACTTTCTGGAGGATGTTCTCATGAATCTAAGTAGAATGGATGGATCGATGAAGCATGTCGTTCAATCGAACGATTTCATCGTACATGCTTTGCGTAGAGATGCCGATGGTATGCTACGCTACACAAAAGTAGGTTCGGGGAGCTCTGACGTAGGAGACTTCCATAGAACTGATGGAACCCAATATCCAGGGTTTCTTGATGGTGAAGATTATGTGGATGAAACCACTGAGGATAAAACTTATAAGAATAATCCACATGATAAATATCAACAGTATAGATTTGATTTTAGAAATCTACATTACTATATTGATGGTGATGGATACCTTGTCGCCCGTATCAACGGCACATATGATTACACAACCGAAGGACCTAAGTAAGAAAGGATTAACTAACGATGGCTGATTTTAGATTAGGAAGACTAAAATTTAATTGGAGAGGCGACTGGACTCCTAGCACCGAATATGTCATTGATGATATCGTCAAGTTCGGTGCTAATACTTATGTCGTCACTACCAATCACACTTCTACTGCGAACGAAAGAGATTGGTATGACAATGATTTGTCGTACTGGAGTCTCCATGTCGAGGGTATTCGTAACGTAGGATCGTACTCTGCTGGTACATTCTATAAAGTTAACGATATCCTTAAGTATGGTAACACTCAATATCGTGTTACTGCTGGTATTGGAACTACTGCTGGATTAGCATTTTCTGGAGACGCCAATCCAAACGTTACGGCATACGTAGCTGGATTTAATGGCGAAGGTCCATGGGATGCAGGAACTGTATATGAGACTGGAGACGTTGTTCTCTATTCTGGTAACTCTTATGTTGCAATTCAAACATCAGTACAGGGTGCAATTCCACCTACAGAATTAAATAGACAGTGGGAATTCCTTGCACAAGGTCATAATGCCGTAGGTTTGACCACTTATGAATCTGGTGTTACCTATTATAGAGGTGATCTGGTAACAGTTGGTGGTGATACCTATCAGGTAGATGCAACTTCTACTGAGAATGTACACCCAACTAAGGGTCTTAGTGTTGGCATTGGGTCAACAGTGGTTGGCGTTGCTATAACCGCATGGACTCTTTACAATAGAGGTCTAAGATACGCTGGTTCTTACTCTACAACAACTGAGTATTATAGAAACGATGTTGTTGAATATGCATCATCTTCCTATGTTGGTATTGGATCTACTTCTTTCCTTTACATTACTCCTGGTTCTGACCCAAGCAAATGGGCGGCACTCTCGGTTGGAGACTCTAATGCACTCCTGACTCAGCCTGGAGATCTTTTGGTTCGAGATACTACTTCTCCCACTAGATTGGCTATCGGTCAGACTTATCAGTCTCTCGGTGTAGGAACAGATTTGACTCCCCAATGGATGACCATTGGTGATTCCACTAGAATTTATCATGTTGACCCCGAACTGGGTAAAGATACCTTCAACGGTATTACTCCAGATATGGCGTTTAAAACGCTTAAGGTTGCCTGTGATAATGCAAGCGCGATTACAGATATTACTGGATTCATTTATGATGAAGTAAGTGGTCTGTCCACAGTTACAGCACCAAACCACGGTATTCTTTATCCAAATATTACCGTTAGACTGAGAGATATTGAGTTCTCTTGCCTCTCTGGTGCAAATTCATATACAGTTAATGCATTCCAGTACGATAATGTTGCTGGTGTTGCTACCTGTACTGTTGGTGCAGCAATGACGGGTCTCCAAATTGGAGATACAATTAGACTTGATAACCTTGAATTCACCTGCCCAGGTGGTTCTGGCATTACGACGACTATATTCCCTGATGGAACAAGAGACGCTGGTTTCAACTTCACTGTAAGTGCAATCAACGGTCCTCAACAAGTTGAGATGGCAGTTGGTGTATCAACAATTCAGCACATCTATGTATCTGGAGGTACATTGTTTGTTGGTGTTGACACATCTTTCTTCCCAAGAAACATTCTCACTTCTTACTTCAATGTTATTGATGTTGTTGATAACAACACATTTACATGTAATGTTGGTGTATCGACAATTAATCATGCTTATGTACAGGGTGGACAAGTTCTGAACCTGTCTCCTGCTGTTGTTAAACTATCTTCTTCTGAATTTGTTGAGCAACTTCCAATTGTTGTTCCTCCATTCACCTCTGTTGTTGGTTCTACGCTGAGATCTTCTAAGATTAGACCTGCTTCTGGTATATCTGCTGATGGTCTTACTCCTAATAACCGTCAGACCATGTTCCAACTGTCTGACGCAACAACGATTCAGGGTCTGAACGTTGATGGTATGGTTGGATTTGACTATGATTCCGCTAAACCATTTGAACTTGAGTACTCTACAGTTAGAACTGGTGTTGGTACAACTGCTTGCGGTGTTTACTTCGCATTCAACCCCAACTCCCCAATTCTGAACAAGTCACCTTACGTTAAGGACTGTACTGCGTTCGGTAATCCTCCAACTGATGGTGGTACTGGTGGTGCTGGTGTTGGTGTTCTTTGTGATGGTGGTGTCCATGATTCTGGATTCCGCACGATGGTCTTTGACGCTTTCACGAACGTTCTGAGTGATGGTGCTGGATTTATTCTTGATGCTGACGCTGGTTCTGAGATCGTCTCCTCCTTCACGTACTACTGTAAGTGGGGTTATTACGCAGGTGGTGGTTCTAGAATTCGTGGTGTTGGTGGTAATAATTCTTATGGCGACTATGGTGTCATCGCATCTGGATTCTCTACTGCTGAGACTCCAAGATCACTGAGACTCTTCGGTGATAAGGCAGAGACTGCAGTTGGTACTTTGAGTGGTACTGTTGCAATCGGTAACACCATGGTTGGTGGAACTTCTGGTGCAAGAGCAACCTTCATCAACGATCAAATCTCCGCTGATGCGATCTACTTCAAGTACTATCCTGGTTACGGTGATCCTAGCATCGGTGCTGGTCAAACTGTCGGTATTGGTACTACATCCTTCGTTCCTGGTGAGTATGTAAACTTCATCGGTGCTGGTACAACTGGTGCTATTCTGCTCTCTGCTGTTAGTGGAACTGTTGGTGGTCAGAGAGGCGTTCTCTTTGAACTTGACCTTGCTGATGGTGATAACTTACCACTTGTGGGTGATGCTATTGGTATTACTACTGTTGGTGTTGGTAGTGATCTGGTCAATGATCAACCAAGATTCTACATTGTTAACAATGTAACTGGATTCACTACAACATATACACAGCATAGAGGTGACATTGGAGATTCTCCTGTTAACTATCCTGGTCGTGTAACTGTTACTGTATCTCCTGAGAAGGGAATCAGAACACCTGATACTCGTACAGGAATTGGTAACACTATCACTGATGGTGGTTCCTTGGTCGAAGTTAGAACTAGATTCTCTAACGCACGTCTGACTGGTCACGACTTCCTCTCGATTGGTGTTGGTAACAAGATTGAAACCAACTATCCAAATGTTAACGAGGCAAACGTACAGCAGGGCAATGAGACTAGCAACTTCGGTCCTGGTAGAGTGTTCTTCGTCTCTACTGACCAAGGTGGTAACTTCAGAGTTGGTGATTTCTTCTCCGTTAACCAGTTGACTGGTGCTGCTACCCTGGACGCTTCTGCGTTCAACCTGTCTGGTTTGACTGAACTGAGACTGGGTTCACTGGGTGGTCAGATTGGTGAGGCGATCAACGAATTCTCCTCTGACGAGACCATGAGTGGTAACTCCAACACTGCAACCCCAACTGAATTCGCGGTTCGCGGATTCGTTACTAGAGGTAACATGGGTGTTGAGCAGATGGTTCCACCTAAGGGAACAACTGCACAGAGACCTGCAGGTCCACTTCAAGGTGGATTTAGATTCAACACAGATCTGGGATCCTTTGAAGGATACAGTGGAACTGCTTGGGTGCCCATTGGTGGTCTGCAGAACGTAGATGTAAACACTACGTATACTGCTAGTGTCTTCCAGACTCTCTGGTGTAATACTCAGTCTGGTGGATTTACAGTTACTCTACCTCCAACACCTAACAAAGGTGATGTTGTTAGAATCCTTGACGTTGCTAAGACATTTGATAGTAATACACTTACTGTTGGTAGAAATGGCAAACCTATCATGGGAGATGCTGCGGATCTTACGGTTACTACCGAAGGTGCTGCATTCGATCTAATCTTCTACAATGATACGTATGGATGGAGAATATTCAGCGTATAATTATTGATTAATGGGGGGAACTTAATGTTCTCCTCATTTTGTATTATGGTCATTTAATAAATAATAAAACGAGGGATTAGTTAAAACAAATGGCATCCTACGGAAGTTACAAAAAAATTATACAAGGACAGATTCAGGATGGATCTGTTCCTAATAGTGCATTAGCAGCTGGTGCTGGATTAGCATACAATGTGCAGCATGTTTATGGAGCACCTACTGTCTGTACTACTGGTTGTTGCTGTCTTTGGACAGTTCCAACTGGTGTAAAGAGAGTCACATTTGAAATGTGGGGATCTGGTGGTAATGGCCATGGGTTCTGCAGTTGTAGTCGCTGCCATCACTATGCAGGCGCTAGTGGCGGATATTATAATTCTAAGACTATTTCTGTTCAAGGAGGTTGGACTTATACTATTTGTGCTGGTGGTGTTTATGGATGCTGCTCTAGAGAATGTCTAGGATGTCGAGGTTGCTCTTCATATGTAAATGGATGCAACTTAACTAACTTCTGTGCTATTGGTGGTAAAGAGGGTTGTGCAAATACCAGCTGGGATACTCCATGTAATTCCTCTTTCTCATGCTGCCTGGCTCCCGTCTCTAATGGTGGTGATTTTGGAATGGGAAATCATGCTGGTACATTTGGCGGTTCAGCATTCTGTCATTGCAACTACGTATTCTCTTGTACGACTGGTGCTCCATTCCTCGCTTCTGGTGGTACTGGAGTAAATGCTTCAGTAAATTGTTGGGTTCGTTGTGGTTGCTGGACTGTACCTTATGCTACAGGTGGTCAGGGTGGTCAGACCACATATTGTGGATCTGGTAACTGCGGACAAGGTGGTACTGGTGGCAGTGGACTTGTTAAAATTACATATCTCTGATAGGAGTATACAACTAAAATGGCATCTTATAACAGTTACAAAAAGATATCCGCAGAAGGTATTGTCGATGGTGCAGTTGACGCTGTAGACTTTTCAACAGCATTGAATGGGACATTTGGCGTAAAATGGGTTTACGCAAGCCCTAATGCATGTAGTACTGGTTGTTGCTGTCTTTGGACAGTTCCAACTGGTGTAAAAAAACTACAGATTCAAATGTGGGGATCTGGGGGTAATGGTTCAGGTGCATGTTCCTGTAATCGTTGTCACCATAATCTTGGTAGTCAAGGCGGATATTACAATGTCAAGACTATTGATGTCTCTGAAGGTTGGACTTATACCGTTTGTGCTTCTGGTGTTTATGGATGCTGCTCTAGAGAATGTACGGCATGTTATGGATGTAGCTCCTATGTAAATGGATGCAACTTAAGTAACTTCTGTGCTCGTGGTGGACGAGGTGGATATGCAAATACCTCTTGGAATACTCTTTGTACTGGAGTTAATGATTGTTGTGTTGGTCCTACTACTAATGGTGGTGATTTTGGAATAATGACTATGCATCCACATTGGGATGGTGCTGAGTTTGTTTATGATAGAGGATTTTGTCACTGTTATAATAGATCTACCTTCAGTAGTGGTGCTCCACTAATTGGAGCAACTACTCAAGAATCAATTAGAGCATGTTGGATGCGCTGCGGTTGTTGGCAAGCTCCATATGGTGCTGGTGCTCAAAACGCTAAGACTACCTATTGCGGATCTAGTTGCTGCGGACAAGGTGGTACGGGTGGACCTGGACTTGTTAAAATAACTTACTTTTGATACTAAATACAATCATAGAGAGATCCTAAAAAAATGGCACAGTATTCCAATTATAAAAAGGTTAGCGGGGGAGCTTTACCCTCGGGATCAATTCCAGCGACTGCTTTAAATACCACTGGATTGGACACTTGGAATGTCAAGTGGTTCTGGGGATCTCCTAATGAATGCACTCCTGGTTGTTGCTGTCTTTGGACAGTTCCAACTGGAGTAAAAAGAGCTCATATTGAGATGTGGGGTGCTGGAGGAAGTGGAACTGGTGCTTGCTCTTGTAGCCGCTGCCACGTATATCGTGGAGCTCAAGGTGGATATTATAATTCCAAGATGATTGATGTCTCTGAAGGTTGGACTTATACTGTTTGTGCTGGTGGTGTTTATACTTGTCGTAATAGAGAGTGTTGTGGTTGTCAGGGATGTAGCTCCTTTACAAACGGATGCAACTTAAGTAACTTCTGTGCTATTGGTGGTCATGGGGGAATCGCTTGTAATAGTTGGTCCCTAGGTTGTAATTCTTATATGCCATGTTGTCTTGGACCTGCTACTAATGGCGGTGATTTTGGAATGGGCAATCACTTGGGTGCAATGTGGAATCCTAAAGGATTTTTCTGTCATTGCCATGGTAGATATTCTATGCCAACTTCTGCACCATTCATTGGAACCCAAGTGCAGGTACAACAACAATTCTGCTGGGTTCGTTGTGGTTGCTGGACTGTACCTTATGGTCATGGTGGGCAGAATGCTCAGACTAATTATTGTGGATCTAGTTGCTGCGGACAAGGTGGTATGGGCGGTAGCGGACTTGTAAAAATTACTTACGTCTGATATAATTTAAATCCGTGTGAAGGAAGTGATCGAGGGGGATGTTAACCACACCCCCTCGTTTTTATTTTCCATATAAATACTAACGAAGGAGTAAACCCGAACAAATCCTAACTATTATGGCAACACAACAAATCAAAGTCGAGTTTGATCTCGCTCTTCCTAACAACTTTCTGGTAGATCATAGCACTAGTGCTAATAAAACTCGTAAATCAGAATATAATGGACCAGATAAAATATATCTACAAATCGGTGCAAATGGCCAAGAAGTTGCTGGTCCACTGACTGAGGATGATATTATTGATGGTCGTCCAATGCCAGCAGATTGTGTTGATTGGATGGAAATTGACTGTGCAACTGATCCTCTTGTTTGTCAACTCAGAGGACCTGTCTCTAATGAAATTGAGGAAGAATATACTGGAGAAGTTGTACATCCTGGATCACCAGTTGTAACAGGATATCCTCAGTTCTCTTATTCAACTCCAATTATGCCTGGAGATGTCTATGACAAAAATACTATGGTAATTGTTGATGGATCTCCTACCTTCAATAGATATACTGTACCCCAAAAACTTCATGATAAGGATGCCGATTTAACTTGGGAAGATATTAGAAAGCATAGAAATCAGATGCTTGAGCAAACTGATTCTAGAACTGGTACTGATATGCCAGATTCACTTCTCAATGAGTGGAAAGCATATCGAGTTCTTTTGAGAGATCTTCCTGCAACTCTCGAAGCAGCTGGTGTAGAACCAAATATTGCCTACTACATGTTCCCTGATGCACCTGGAACAGAGATTGCTCCTGAGTGATTGGCATGATTGATAATTTTAAAATTTACAAATTTGACTATATTATAGAAAACCAAGCAGAGATCATCGAGACAGCACTTCTCTGTCACGATGCTCTCATCTCCGATGGATTTGGAGACACTACATGGAGTTATTATTTGTATAATATCTTCAGTGTCTCCTCTCCATCTTTACATTATATGAATATCTTTAGAAGAGTTAGGGATATAATTAGAGAGAATGTGCATGAAGATAATATCTGGTTTCAGGCATGGTTAAATGTGCATAGTTATGATAATGTGCTAGATTGGCATAATCATACCGCACCATACCATGGTTACATTGCATTAGAACCACAAGATACTACCACCGAGTTTGAGAACTGGGAGGTTAAGAATGATTGTGGAAATATTTATTTTGGTAATGGTAATGTGAGGCATAGGGTAGTAAATAACTCACAATATACTGGTAGAAGAATCACGATAGGGTTTGATGTGATACCTGAGAGTGCTTTTGAACATGGTCGTCCGACTAAACAATATGGAGCTATGCCACTTTTATAATGTTTAATATAAATTCTGAGTTGTCGGCAAAGGTTGTTAACATAAGTGATAATCAAGTAATTGAAATTGAAAATTTTTATCAAGATCCAGATGAGATACGAGAGTATGCTTTAGTATCTAAGAAATACACTAAAGAAGAACATCCAGATCTTCTTGCATATGCTACGGGACGTAGAGTATGTGAAGATACTCTTGAATTGGGGTTTCGAGTTGGACAAGTATTTGAAGATCTATGCAATCACCCTGGTTGGTTGGTAGAATTTGATAAGGAGAAGCATGACAGATCTATATCAGCAATGAGATTTATGGTTAATGTTGCGAGTAATAAAGAAATATTGGATGCAAGTGTTGATAGTTTTAAAGTAGCACATTTAGATCCTCCATTTCTTAATTGGGCATGTGTCGTTTATTTGAATTATGATGATGAGTGTGAGGGCGGAACAGGATTTTACTCTCAACATACTACTAATACAATAAAACTTGAACATATAACTAAAATGAAGTATAATAAAGCAGTGTTATATCCTACTAATATGCTCCATGGAGCTATCTTGGAACATGATATGTTTAAAGATCATGATCGCCTAGTGCAGGTTATGTTTCTGTGATAAATAACCCAGAATAAATTATTCTTATATCATCTTTTGGAGATGTGAATTTATGAGATCGAAAGCATTTTTTGTCAATGGTGGAGCTGGCAGAGTTATTTGCTCCATCCCTGCATTTGAAAAGTATGCAGAAACTCACGACGATTTTATAATCGTTTGTGAAGGGGGTACTGATTTTTTCAAAGGTCATCCAACATTAGATGGTAGAGTCTTTGATCATTGGCATAAAGGATTGTTTGAACAAGAGTTGAAGCATAGAGATGTTATAACGACTGAACCATATAGAGTTTGGGAATACTATAATCAAAAGTGTAGTCTTGCTCAAGCATATGATATTCAGATTAATGAATTGAGTGAACCTCGTGAACTTCCTGCACCAACAATAGTTCTTGGTAAAATGGAAGTTATTGGTGGATACAATTCTGTTGAAGAGGTAAAGAAAGGAACAGGAAAAGATAAGATTCTTGTTGTTCAACCTTTTGGTAGGTCTGTTGAGTCTGTTGGTAATGATTTTATTGCTGATCCATCTTCGCGTAGTTTTTCTTTAAATAATATTGTTAATATTATTAATGATTTGAAGAAAGATTATGCAGTTATTATCATGAGTGAGATTGAATTTCCTCTTGAAGAAAATGAAGAGAAAGCAAAGTATAAAGTTGCAAGACCTCAGATCCAAGATACGAGGATGTGGGCAGCAATCATTAATGGTGCAGATCACTTTCTTGGATGTGATAGTATGGGGCAACATATTGCCAAAGCATTTGGTAAGACTGCAACAGTAGTTACTGGATCTACATACCCAGTTAATATTACTTATCCTGACGATAATGATTTTGATGTTATTGATGCTGGACTTGACAGGAGAAAATATTCTCCAATTAGATTGACTATGGCAGAAGATATTGATCGTTATAACGATCAAGCAATGGAACTTGATAAAGAACAAGAACGACAAATTATCGCATCTGTTCGTAAGAGAATGGGTAAGGGAACTGCATATACAAACTATGCAAAGGCATCATCAACAGCACCTAAGAATTCTGCTCAACCACAACTAAACGGAAGTAACAGTAGTAGTTCATTTAATGCTCCAAAACCTGATATCAAAAAACCAACTAAAGGGTTCTTAACTAGTGTTGATGCTGCAACACAACAGTCTAAAGTTGATGGCCAAGTAAAGGACATTCTAAAGAATCTTAATTGAGGTAAATAATGGCACAATGGATTGCTGCAGTTGCTAGAGGGCATAACTCTGGAATTTGCTTGTTAAAAGATGGTGAGATGGTTCTCTCTATTGAAGAAGAACGTCTATCAAGACATAAGTATGATGGTGGACCCATCGCATCTATGGTAAAGATTCTTGAGTATACTGATAAATTAGATTATTTGGTCATTGCTCATACCCAACCATTAGGTGACAGTGGTAAGATTGATTTTACTGGTGATGATTTATACACTGGTATTGCAAGAAAGTTGGGGTTAATTGATCGCAAAGAAGATCTTTATAATCATCCTCAGGTTATTGACCTTAGTAGAACACATCATAAACTACATGCATCTTGCGCTTTTTATAGGTCTGGATTTAAGTCTGCAGTTGCTTTGGTTGTTGATGGTGCAGGTACGTTCATTCCTATGAACATTGGTAGAGAACAAGAACTCACTTGGGAACTTGAATCTATGTTTACTTGTGAGTATCCCGCACAGTTTAAAACAATTTATAAGCATCAGGCAGGTAGAGGTCCTTGGGGATCTGCAAAGATTGATGAATTTGATAGTAGTGGTGAGGGTGAAGAAGGAACTCATGAGTTTATTCTTGATGAGAGTGCTGGTATTACTAAGGCATATGAAGCCGTAACACAATATTGTGGGTGGGCACCTATCGAAGCTGGTAAGACTATGGGACTATTCCCATATGGAAAACCAAATGATAAAATCCCACAAATCTATTCTGATAATGGTGGACTTGCTACTTGGAAAACTGCAGATAGGGATGTAATTGTACCAACATATCCAAATGGTGCTGTAGTAAATGAAGGTAGATATGAATTTTTAAACACTTCAATTGATGTGAATAAAGATGATTTGACCTTACTCGAAAATCGTAGGGATATGGCGTATGCTATCCAAACAGAATCTCAACAGATGGTTTTGGATCTTATTCGTAAAGCAGTTAAAATCAGCGGCAACAAAAATGTTGTTCTGTCTGGTGGATATGGTTTAAATTGTGTAGCAAATTATTGGTATTTTGATCAACTCAAGGGTGAAGGAATTAATCTTTATGTTGAACCTGTAAGTAATGATGCGGGTACTGCCATTGGAGCTGCTTATTACATTCATCATCAAACAACAAATGACATGACTATTAGAGATAGAATCACTGACCTTTATTATGGTCCTGAATATGAATACTCTGCTGAGTATATTGAAGAAACATCTAATCGTTGGGGAGCAACTTCAATCAAAGGCGGTGTTGAGTATGGAGATGTTATTGATTTAATTGCTAACAAAACTATTGTTGCTATGTTCCAGGGTAGATCTGAAGCTGGTCCTAGAGCATTAGGAAATAGGTCTATCATGTATGATCCTCGCGATCCTAATGGAAAAGATCATGTTAATAGTGTGAAACATCGTGAGTATTTTAGACCCTTTGCTGGATCTATTCTTAAAGAACATGTTAATGAATGGTTTGATCTCCGTGGAATGGATGAAACTCCATTCATGATGTATGCCGTTAGGTGTCAAGATGGAATTGAAGAAAAAATTCCTGCAATTATCCACGTTGATGGTACATGTAGAATTCAAACGGTAACTGAAGATGTTAATCGTCATTACTATGGGTTGATTAAAGAGTTTTATGGCAGGACTGGGTGTCCAATAATCTTTAATACTTCATTCAATCTTGGTGGAGAACCTTTGGTAGAAACTCTTGATGATGCACTTAGAACTTTAGCAAATTCTGACATAGAATATCTTTACTTACCAGAGTATCAGATCCTAGTTGAGGTTAAGAATGGATGATAAAAAATTTATTTGCAATTCCTATATTTGAGGATGTAGTTGATCTTGATAAGATTCATATTGAATCTAAAGAGTATAATACTACCTGGGATAGTGAGATTAATACTAGTTTTGGGACGGAACATAATGTTTCGGAAGAGACTTGGATACATCTTAATGAAGTAGTATCTAGGAATATTAATGAGATACAATGCTCTTATGAGAATGCTAGAATAGATGGTATATGGAGGAATGTTTATACCAAGAATGATTATCAAGATCCTCATATTCATCCACATTCGCAATGGAGTTTTATAATATATGAGACTGTGCCAGAGTCGAAGACGCTATTCTTTAATCCTTCAATGAAGGATATTCAGAATCAAATATGTGGCAATGGCACACCCCAATTTCCTCTTGACTATAAACCAAAATTGAAAGCAGGATCTATTATTATATTCCCATCATTCCTTATGCATATGGTCACTCATGGAAATGAGGGATCAACTATATCTGGCAACGTATACTTGGATTATAAACCATGACCAAAGTATTTGTTAATGGTACATTTGATCTTCTTCATAGAGGGCACTTAGAACTTTTAAACTTTGCAAAGTCTTTGGGTGATAAAGTTTACGTCGGTATAGATACTGATCGAAGAGTGTCTGAAAAGAAGGGACCTACGAGACCAATATATAATCAAGAAGAAAGAAAGTTCTTCTTAGAAAATTTAAAGTCGGTACATAAAGTAAACTTATTTGATTCTGATTTTGAATTGGAAGCAATGGTTAATTTTATTCAACCTGATGTTATGGTTGTTGGATCAGATTGGAAAAATAAATCTGTGATCGGGTCTATGTATGCTTCAAAGTTAGTATTTTTTAGTAGAATTGGTGATTATGCAACCACAAAAACAATTCAAAGTATTATTGATAGGGGAAACTTGTGATGATGAATATGTCTATGGGGATGTAGAACGTATTAGTCCAGAAGCTCCTGTTCCAGTTCTTAAGTATGATAGAACTGAAATCCATAAGGGTATGTCTGCAAACGTGAGGGCAAACCTAGAGTCTTTTGGTGTGTTTGTAAATCACATTACAAATAAAAAACCTATAATAAAACGTAGGTTGGTTGATAAAGGTAGTAACCAACAATTGATGCGAGTTGATATTGAATCTGAAATCGATTCCCTCAAACCATCTGAAGTTAAGTCTGCATTTGTTCATATGCAATATGATGCAGTTGTAATATCTGATTATGATAAAGGATATTTAAATTCACATGACATGAAAGTATTTTGTGATAATTTTAAAGGACCAATTTTTATTGATACAAAGAAGACAGAACTTTTTAGCTATCCAAATGTGTACTATAAAATCAATCAAAGAGAATATGATAACTTGATTGTTAAACCCAACATTGAAAATTTAATTGTTACTTTGGGCGAGATGGGTGTTGCTTATATGGGTAACATATACCCTACTGATAAAGTAAATGTATTTGATGTTGTTGGTGCTGGAGACACGTTCCTGGCAGCTTTAACCTATGCTATGTTGAAGTACGGGGATGTACCTACTGCAATAGTTGTTGCTAATAAGGCATCAGCAATTGCCGTTCAGCATTATGGATGCTATACTTTATCTGATGAAGAGGCAGAAAATTTATGAGAGCAATATTGCCAGGAATGAAAACATATTGTGTTGATATTGATGGAGTAATCGCTGCAAAGAATGGTACTTGTAAGACCTGTAAGTATGAAGCGAGTACTCCTATGATTGAGAATATTAATAAGATTAATAAGTTATACGATGATGGTCATTACATTAAATACTTTACCGCTAGGGGTATGGGTACATATGATGATAATGCTCAGTTGGCGGAAGCACGTTGGTTGGAACTTACAAAATTGCAGTTGAGTGTATGGAACTGTAAGTACCATGAACTTATCATGGGCAAACCATCTGCTGATTACTACATAGATGACAAGGCGGTAAATTCGGATGACTTCTTCAATTAAACATGTTCCCAAGGGGTGGGGATATGAGAAGTGGATTGTGAATGGTGAATTATATTGTGGTAAACTTCTCTTTTTTAATGCTGGGAAGAGGTGTTCTTGGCACTATCATAAGATAAAAGATGAGACCTTCTACTTACAGAGTGGTCTCATCTCTTTGTATCATGGGTTTACTGATGATTTATCTGATTCTCAAATAACTGTATTAGAACCTGGAGATAAATTTTATATACCAGTAGGAATGAGACATCAGATGATTGCTTTAGATGATTCTGAATTGTTTGAATTCTCTACACAACACTTTGATTCTGATAGTTATAGAGTTAT
>Ga0181392_1000159_pt1 | contig 24349 bp, 22 predicted proteins | sample 15SPOviralmetaG_FD_130083 | JGI IMG/M metagenome (GOLD analysis project Ga0181392, IMG submission 130083) | Marine viral communities from the oligotrophic San Pedro Time Series (SPOT) site, San Pedro Channel, CA, USA - 15 SPOT_SRF_2010-09-15 | ecosystem: Environmental > Aquatic > Marine > Strait... | reverse complement strand
AGGAAAGATTAAAACAGAGGTTTTTGGAAAACAAGAATTAGAGGTTAATGATGATGTATTACAATATTTTAAACAATTTATAAAAGAATTTAAAATTAAAAACAATGAATTGTTATTCGGTGAAATGAGCCTATCTACGTATAGTAAAATGGTCCAAGATGTTATGGAAATTATTTTTAAAGTAAAAAAAGTGGGTGCGACTACTTTAAGAACTATAGCATCGTCTTATAATCAGCAAGATAATACAAAAAGTGTAAAAGAAAAAAAAGAATTAGCAAAAGATATGTCCCACGATCTCAATACGCAAATGCTTTATAATAAAATTACAAATGTTAAGTTAAATAGAAAAGTCCAAGAGAAAAAAGGCAACAAAATTCCACTAAAAAAATGATATAAAGCTTTAATCTTATAATATAATTATATAGATATGAGTCTTTACAGTATTTGCGATGATTGTGATAATACAAAATGTTGTATGTGTTTTGAAATAACTATTAAAGAAGGTGAAGGATCTTTATACATTTCTTTTAAAAAATATGAAAGAATGTATTGTAACACTAAAAAAAATAAAAGTAATACTTCTATAATTATTTTTCAAAATTTTAAAGATACTGGTAAAGATAAAAAAAGAACAGTTTATAGAGATGATGATACTAATTCTTTATATTTTAAAAACTTTGAAGATAAAAAAAGAATTTATCTAATTCCAGAAGAATTTGAAGACACAAGAGAATATTTAGAACAAAAAGAAGCATCAATGGCTAAAATCCAAATGGATATGTTTGAAGAACAACTTGATAATTTTCATAATTTAAATATATAAAAATATATGTAATCATTTATAATCTCTTTAATTTAAATTTACTTAAATATTTTTTATAACTTGCTTCAAAAGTAGGCTCTGCCCATAACAGATACCGACTTAAACTGCCAGCCGATTTATAATCTGCCCAGTTCTCGGTATTACGATGTCTATCTAAATATCTTTTTTTTCTTTCTTCATCCCCGTGTGTGGTGTAATCTTCATAACCGGTAGCTCCAAATTGCGTAGTTTTTATTTTTTTCTTATTTTCATCATAAAATATTGCTGTGTATTTTTTAGAATCAATTATACTTTTTGTTATTTTTACAAAAACCATTTTATTTTTTATATTATATTAAAATAAATAATGCCTAGAGGACGTCCTCGTAAAGAGGTCGCAGATGCCGATACACAAGGTAAGAGAGATTATCAAAGAAATTATCAACAATCCAGAAAAGATAAAATTACACAGCTAACCACTGATATTAAAGAATGTGAAAAGGATCTTAAAAAAATGAAAAAAGAACGAACTGACCTTAAACAGATGGCTCGTGATAAATTGGACAAACGATTAGTTGGTGTTGATTATGATCCAGAACAAAAGGGATCTATGAAGAAAGCTTTAGCCTATAAGAAACAACAGGATAAGGGTAATAAAATAAAAACTTGATCAATAAAAATGTTTTTCAAAACATAAAAAATGATGTGCATTTAGGATCAAACCTATTGTTTAAACAAATGGTTTTTGATAAAATTCTAAAATGTATTAATGAATTTACAACCCATCCTTACCCTGATATGATTGAGACTTTATATCAAGATATTGATGATGATTATAATTTAAAAGATTTTGATAACTATGTACATTATACTATTGATTATTTTTGTATGGATTACAATGTTTGTGAAGTAATTGTTAAAGATTTTGGTTTTATTGAAGCCATTAAATCTTATAATGATGACTTTGGTGATATTGATTTTTTAAAAACTGATACAGAATGTGATATTACTCGTAAATTAGCTTTTCATCTAATTTATCAAACTTTGTGTGATATTGATTTTAACATATTTAAAAAATATTGTGAATTTAAAAATTATGAAAAAGAATGTCTTTATGATGAAGAATATTATGATTATATTGAAGATAATATTAAACGTGAAACTTATAATATTTTTTCTAGGAATTGGAATAACTTAGTGTATTTTTAAAATCTAATAATTACCTATATAGTAGTCAAAGTTTTTATTATTTTTTCTAGTAAAATATAACAAATAATATCTTCCTCTCCATTTTTTAATATTTATAGTTGTAAGTTTATTTAAAAATAATTTGTTATCATTTAATTTTAACATCCTATTCGGTGTTAAACTTACGAAACAAACAACACTACATAATATATACATTTTTTTTATACTTTTAATTTTAGAATAAAATAAAATTATATCATAAAAAGCATTTTTACCATCTACAAAATAAGGAGGATTCGTTAAGATCGTGGTAGGCTTAATATCGTTATAATTAAAATCTTTATAACACATTCCATCTTCAATTTCACATCTATGTTTTTTAATTTCTTCTGGTATATTATTATAAAAATTATTCTCTCCTGCGAATGGCTCTAATACAATATCATTTATATCTAATTTTATTTTTTCAATTATATCTTTACATAAATTTTCGGGTGTTTGGTGGAAATAATACTTATCGTCTTTCATTTTGTTATAATATCTAAAAAAAAATATGATTTATTAAACACATCATTATGATTTATTAAATACATTACAATGATTTATTAAATAAACTAAGATGATCAGTATATAAAGGTTTGACGTTTAAAGAATATAAGTATATAAAGTATAGCTTATGTCTTACATTGAACTACTCCCTGATGATCTCATTCTTAGTATTCTAGAAGCTAGATGTGATGATATTGAAGAAGCTATTATGATATTGGAAAACCATATTGATTTCTGTAATGATGTAATCAATGATGTTAATAGTGATATTGATACTCTCTCTTATTACTCTTCAACGGATGATGATGATGATGATGAAGATAATGTTGAACTTCAACAACAACAACATAATGATCAAGTGTGGTTAGATAATATGAATCTTAATATGAATTTAAATATGCTTATATAAAAATGATATAAAGCTTTAATTATACAATATAATTATACAAAAAGAGATGCCACAAGGTGTAAAATCTGATTTAACTGATGCTGAAAAATATGAGAAACATCTCAAAAGATGTATTGAAAATAAAAGAAACAGACGTTTAACTGATCCTGAATTTGTTAAAAAAGAGAAGGAATACAATAAACAATATCACTCTAGACTGCGTGAGGCAGGTATTAAAGCAAGACTTGAAAAAAAGATGCAAGATGAACAAAAATAAAAAATAAACATTGTGTTATTGATAATAAATTTTATTATTTTTTCTCGTTTTTACAACGTATAAAAATGATTTGATCCGTATATAAAGGATTAAGAATTAAGGTATATAATTATAAGAATGAATAAGATTGAATTAAATGTTTCTAAAGATTATAAAATGTTTAATCAAATCTTGATTGCTAATACTGGTTATACAAACGGAAAAAAAATACACACAATAAACTGTAATAATTTATCACAAGGTGATATTAATCACGAATATACTAGTATTGTTTTAACTGATAAAATTGAATTACCTTATGAATTAATTGGGAAAGAAGGACAACAAATTAAACCTTGTTTTGATTGTGATCCTAAACGTGATAAAAATGGTGAAATTGATATTTTAAAAACTATTAAAGAAGGTGTTAAAGAAGTTGATAAATTATACCCTGATAATACAAAATATGCGTGTTTTAGGGTATATGATATTGATGATGATAAATTAAAAGTTAGTAGTCATATAATTGTTGATGGTATTAGAACCAATTCTAAAACAATTCTTCATAAATTGGAATCTAATAATTTTAAAAAAAATGAACCTTTTGACCATTCTATTTATAGCCTTAATCGTGGATTATATCCGTGCTTTACTGATAAAAAAGCTAAAGGCTGGGATAAAAATAAAAATAAATTTGAAATATTTTATACTAAACCGTTTATTCCTATCTGTCTTGAAACTGGTAAGGAACTTAAATGGGATGATATTGATATAAGAAAATATTGTGCTTCTTATGTTGAAGAAAGTTTTGTTATGGATTTTATTGAACCACCTAGAGGACCAATTGAACCAAAAGAAGAAAAGATACAATATGACGATGATGATAAAAGTCATAATGGCTTGAATATAGAAGAAATTATAAAACATCTTAAACCTGAAAGAGCTGAAGACAGAGATGATTGGTTAAATGGTATCTTTTGTGTTATCAATTGTGCCGAAAATTTAGGAATGTCTAAGAAAAAACAAAAGGACGTAGCACATCTATTTTCATCAATTTGTCCTTCTAAATATGAAGAAGATTTAGTTGATGATTGGCTTGCTACTAATTTTGATAAAAAAAGAAATTACGGTTATAGATGGAAATTTATTTTAGATTGGCTTAAACAAGATGATTTAGAATATTACAATTCTATAATTAATGTTAAAAAAAATGTTTTAATGTCCTATTCTGATACTAAAAAAGAACACGAAAAAAGATATAAAAAAATTATGTTTCCCCCTGTTATTTTTGATGAGAAACGAGGAGCATTTGATAGTATAGAAAAATCTAGTAAATCATTTGGACATCTTAAATATTTAGAAGAAATACAAAAACCTACACCTGATGGACAAATGCTAACAATTTATAAAACAAGAAGTTTTTTTACTGAGTGGTTAAATGATCCGTATATTGAAGTATATGAACAGATGAAATGGCTTCCTAATAAACCAATATCAAAGAAAGGTGATGATATTTTGAATACCTGGACTGGGTGGGAGATTGAAAATGAAATATTAGAAGATTGGGATACATTTAATGATAATCCAGAAAATGATTATTGGAAATGGTTTAAAGAATTTTCTGTAAATCTATGGGGTAATGAAGAAATATCAAATTATATTTTAGCTACTTTTTCTTCTAAAATACAAAATCCAGCAAAAAGGGTTCAAATATGTAGTATTTTTTATGGAAAACAAGGTTTGGGTAAATCGTCATTTATTGAAATAATACAAGCTGTTTTTGGTAAATACTTTATTGGACTTGAGAGTGCTAAACAAATATATGGTGAGCATTCAATGGTTGAAGTTAATAAGCTTATAGTATGTGTTAATGAAACAAAAGGAGGAGATAATCATAAAAATAGTAATATTTTAAAAACAAGGATTACTGAAAATACTTTATATGTTAATCCTAAAAATATTCAAGCTTATGAAGAACAAAATTATGCAGAATATATTATGCCTACTAATAATTTAAATGTAGTTGATTATAGCGATGAATCTAAAAGACGATTTTATCAAGTAGAAGCAACCAATTATTATTGTCCTATTAAAAATCCTAATATGGTTGAATTTTGGAATGATTTTAAAGAAAAACAACAAGATAGACGAGTAATTAGACAAATATTTGAAGGTTTTAAAAAGTTTGATGTTAAAGCTATTATACCGTCTGGTAATTTTCAAGATGAAAAATATAAACCGGAAACTTCTATTACTAAAGATGTTAAGTTTCTTAATAGGTGTAAAATATTACATTTCTTACACGAATTGGTAGAAATGGTTCAGGATCATTTAGATGGTATTGATGGTGATAAAGATATTTTAAATCTAATTACTGAAAAAAATAGCGGTGGAGAACTTATAACAACCAATAATAAATTATTTGAATGTTTTGATGTTTGGTGTAAAAAATCTAAAATTAATTTTGAAATGAATAAAATTGTATTTGGAAGAAAAATTAAAAAATATGCGGACGATCTACCACCAGATACTATTAGAAAAGATACAAATTCAAAAACTCATATCCATAGACAAGGGTTTTTAGATTATATTCAAAGTTTATAATCTCATCCATCTCATTACATCTCATTAGGCATCTCATTAATCTCATTAGCATCTCATTAGCATCTCATTATATATTTTATATTATTTTATACATCAGTATAGTATATATATATATAATATCAATGTTAAAATAGAGTAATTAATGAGATAATGAGATGTTTTAGAGTTTGCCAGACAAAAAATAATTATATATATAGCAATCTGTAAAAACATCTCATTATCTCATTAACCTAGGAAGATATACCCTTTTCTAGAAGTTATGGCTAATGAGATGTAATGAGATGTAATGAGATGTAATGAGATACTTATTCTAAGTTTATTTGTAAATAAAATAAAGATAAATGTAAATAAATGGTTTTATATTGTAAAGAATGTGATGAAGTGATAAAATCGCCAAGATATAAATATTTGTACATAAACAATAGGAAAACTGATATAATTATATGTGTTGAATGCCATATGTTACATTACTTCTTAAAACCTGAACAATTTAAAATAAGACATCCTAAAGAGTATAAAGATGTTTATACTAAATTGGAGTGATGAAAATGAATTAGATCACCAAAGATCCAAAAATAAAATATTTACAAAAGAAAAGATCGTATTATTTAAATTAATAGATCTTAAACAAAATTTATATTTTAGTGGTGGATTAACATATCACGATCATATGTTAAATAAAATAAAAAAAAATTTAATTAATTACGAAAGAGATTTAACAAAATATAAAAAGAATAATTCTAGATATTAAACATTTTGTAGAACTATCTCATTTCTTGCTACAATACTCCCACCATTTATTTGAACTGGTATTGCTTTACCCATATTTTTAAAAGATATTGAAATTTCTAATTTTATTTTACTAGGTATTTCCTCAAAAGGTACTGAAGTAATTATTGAATCATACTTTTCTTGTAAAATATTTATTTTTTCATTATCAATTTCTTCATAACTTTCGATCTCGTGTGTAAGTAATAAAAAACTATTACTTGTAGATTTAAATATTTCTGTTTTTTCAGCAGATTTTAAATTTTGCGTAACACTCATTATCAATACGCTAATACCATTGATAACAACATTTGGAATTTTTAGATCAAAACTTTTGTCATCTAAACTATTTAGTATGCATAAAATTGAATTGATTAATATTACAGGGATGCTGAGAATAAATTTAATTAACGACCAATGATAACTGCTTTTAATACATAACAAACTCATAGCCTCACAACGGTCTAATAATCTCTGTTTCCGCTCCATTGTTTATTTTAATAACAGAATAAGTTTAATGTTGGTGGTGTCAGTTGAATAGGTATAGGTTGTTCTTCTCTAGAATAAGGTTCATATCTTGGTGATATTTTAGATTTTGCTTTTGGTTTCTTTTTTATAAATTCTTCAATAATTTCTTGTTCGCTATCACTACTAGGCTCAATATATCTACGAATAATTTTCTTTTTAGGCTTCTTTTTTTTTTTAATTATTTCTTCTACTATTTCAACATCTCCCTCTTCTTCTTCTTGTTTAAGCTCCGGCTCAATAGCTGGTTCTTCTTTTACTTCCATATTTTTAATATCCTCTGTTAATTCTTCAACATTGGTTTCATCTACTACATCATCTAAGTTTAATGTATTAATTTGCTTCTTTACTGGTCTTCCTTTTTTTGGTGGTATCTTCTCAGCATCACGCTCTGCTTTTTTATTTGCTTTTACAGCTCGTGCTTTTTCTAAAAGTTCGATCCTCTGTTCTTTTGTTAAAACCATAGTCTCTATTTATTTATTTACATAGAAAATAAATTATATAGAATCTGTATCATTTTCATATACCGCTGGTGGATCTAACACATCAACCGGAGGTTTTAATCTTTGCTCATTATAATATTCCGCCGATTTATTTAAAGGATTTTCATAAGGCTCATCACCATTCGTAGGGTAAATAATACCATCTTTCATATAATCTTCTGGTGTATCAAAAACACCTTCTTTTCTAGTTTTCTCGTGTAATTCCCTAAGCTTATCAACTTCATCTTGTGTAAGTTCGCTATCAATTCCTTTAGATTTGTTAATAGCCATTTTAGCGGATAAATCTAAAATCCATTCTTCACCCGGCTTTAGTTTTGTTCCAATTAGATTAGTACCTTGTGCTATTAACATATCATAATTAGCTATATCATCTTCGGTATAATCCGCTGGGTAAATATTTTTGGATGTCATCTTTTAATCTTATAAAATAAATAAAAAACGTTAAAATGAACGTAAGAAAATTAAAAAATATTACTAACAAAATTGAATTTGGTAAATCTTATAAAACTCCTATATCTAAAGATCCTAATTTACCCCCGGTGTATAATATTATGTTGGTAAGTGGGCCTAAAGGAAGTGGGAAGGGTGTAATCATAAACCATTATTTACAATTAAATGAAAAAGCAGGCTTTAAAATGCCAAATGAAGAGACTGTAGAAATGAGAGTCATTTGGTTAGCAGGTGGAACTTCTAAATCTAAACAAAATAATATTTTAGATGAATTAAAAACATTACACGAAGATGATCGTATTGATTTAGATCCAGAAAATCCTAATGAAAAATTAAAAGAAATTTACAAAGAAATTAAAGAGGAACGGGATATGATAAAAGCTTATAATGTTTATCGTAAAACTTATAAAAAATATATTAAATCAAAAGATTTAGCAGATTTAAGTATTGATGAATTAACTCTACTCAATTTTAAAAATTTTGTAGATCCAAATGATGATCCCGACGCACCTAGAACAAAAGATGGTAAAGATTTGTATCATCCTAGAGTGGTATTTATGGTTGTTGATGATCTTATTGGGAGCGACGTTTTTAGTAATAATAAAAAAGGTAATTTCTTTAATAATATAGCTATTAAGTCAAGGCACGATAGTAAAGATTTAGTGCCAATTAATTTAATTTTTATAACACAATCATTTAAAGCTATTCCTACTAGAATTAGAACCAATACCGATATTTTTATTTTACTTAAAAATGCTAATCGTGAATATATTTTAGATGCAATCAGTAATGAAATCTCATCTCATTTTACAAAAGAAGAGTTAATGATTGTATATGATGAAGTTATGAAAATAAAATACGGCAGTTTAATTTTATCCATACATAAAAAAGAATTAAAAGAAAATAGGATAAGAATAGGGTGGGACAAAATAGTTGAAAGAGATCCAAAATATATTTTAGATGATTAAAATAAATATGGCAGAGCCAAAAGATAAAAATCTTTATCAACAATCAAAAAATAAATATTCTTCAATGAAACATAGTGCGTATAAATCAGGATTAATTGTAAAATATTATAAAGAATTATACGCTAAAAAACATAAATCTACAGATGCATATATTGGAGAGAAAAATAAAAATAAAGGACTATCAAGATGGTTTTCTGAAAAATGGAGAACACAAGATGGTAAAAAAGAATATTCTTCTAAAAAAGATGTGTTTCGTCCAACAGTTAAAAAAACAAAAGATACACCAACTACATATAAAGAGCTTACACCGAAACAAGTAAGAGATGCTATGATCGAGAAGGCAAAAACAGGACGAGTTAAAAAATATAATAAATAGTATAAATGGAAACCTACGATTTTTACATTGATAAAAATAAAAATAACAAATATAATACTGAGTTATCAGTAATACCGCATCATCCTATTATAAATAAACAAGATGAAGTGGTTGTTAAAATAAAATTATTAGATTTTAAATTTTTAAATACATTTTATAATATATCAGCTATTCTAGTGAATAATCAGTTTAATATTAGAAAAACTACAAAAACATATACCATTACAGGATACACAGGACAATTATATTTAACAAATACAGGTTTTTTTGATGAACAAAATGTTTTAATTGTTAATGAAGTAATTGATGTAACATTACATAAATCTACTATCACATATGATAACACGAGTATTACTTATTATAACACCGCTACAATAACAGATGATACTTTATCTTATTGGGTTAATATTTTAAATAATACACCAGATACAAGCCGTAAAATGGAATTACAAGGAACTTATGTAAATTTTTTTGAAATTAATTGTGTTAATGAAATTATATATAGTTTTAATATTATTTTTTATAAAGACCAAAATGTCAGTGGTAGTACAACTGATGTAGATATTATTTTACAAAAATACAATGAATCAACAACTATTTATGATACTGTTGAAACACACACATTAACTTTCCAAAATCCAGGATCACAACAAATTACTCAAACTTTTACAACATCATCATCATCACCAAATGAAAAATATAGAATTGCTTCTAATACAGGATCAATACCATTTAATTTATATATAATTAAATTACAAGCAAATAAAAGAATACCAATTTTTGATAATGGCACAGAAAATACACCAACTGAAACTACAATTACATTACCAGATGGATTTTATAAAGCTTCTACATTTAGAAAAAAATTAAATGAATTGTTATCATCTTATAAAATAACAACAACAATTGATGAATATACAAATAAAATAAAATTTACAAATGATAATACAACTTTCACACCAACAGCTGATGATCTTATAGATGATAATTTTAAATTAGATCTTGTAATTCCAAATAACAATATGAGAGATAATTTAGGTATAACTTTAAATAGTTATCAATCATATATACCAATACCTTTTAATTCTTATTATGAAAGTGATATACATATTAATTTAATGAACTTTACAAAAATAATTATTACAACAAATTTAAGTTTTAAAAATAAAACACACAATGATATTGTAAATGATGTAAATCCTTATTGTAAATCCTTTGGTAATATTTTAACGTGGATTGATACAGATGAAGCACCTTTCACGTGTATAAAATATAAAAATTATGAAAATATTGAATATGAAATTATAAACGACCATATTAATTATATTTCTTTTAGGTTCTTTAACGAAAATAGCCAAGAGCTTTTTCTTGATAATGCTTTAATGCATTTTCAAATAAAAAAACAATATTTTAAGTAAATAAAATGATTGTAAATATCAATAGTGATAATGCGCATAAAACAGAACTACTTAATAATGGAGAAACTAGATTAACATATTATTTTAAAGATCCAATTGTATTAAATGATGAACACGATATGATCATTAACGATTTTCATTTACAAAAAAATATAAATTCTCAAATTATTGAATATGAAAACGAGCTTGAAAGTGTTTTTAATAACTCTGTAGATCGTGATATTTTACCACGTCCATATAATACAAATGTAGAAATTGTATCAGTAATAAATGTTATTTTGTATGAATTTGACGGAGCTAATTTTGTAGCAACAGATGCTAGAGCAACTGTATCAAGTGTAGCAACACAACCAGATCTTACAACAGGTCAAATACAAGTTGATTCTATTACTGTATCAGGATCAGGTTTTGTTTTAAATAATTTTTTATATATTGATAAAGATGTTTTAACAAATACTTTTAATACTTACACCAATAGATGGGCAGAAATTAAAATAACAGGATTAGCAGATGATGATGTAGCATTAAGTTTAATAACATATGCTGATGCTGTTGTTCAAAAAGCAACAAGTGATCCTATAAATAATAGAACTTATGACGATGTAATATTATATGAAGATGATGGAGCCGGTTGGTATATAGCCTCTGGAGTAACAGCAAACATAGAAGTAGTAACTTCTGCACCTACACAATCTTTTGCAAATATAAATATTTTAAGTATAACCAATGGCGGAACTGGTATTACATTAAATCAAATTTTATATGTTGATAAATTTTATATTATAACAGGAGAGCCTACTATGACTTATACTGGCGCAAGATTTGCACAATATCAAGTAACTTCATTAGTGAATGGTGTAGGTTCAGTTGTGTTATCTGCAAATGTAGAAATATTAGCAGACCCAAGAGAAATTGCTTTTGTAAATGATAATATACTAAACGTCCCATTATTAAAATTAGAAGGAGGAAATTATATAGAATCAGGAGCTGTTGTAGAAGTTGGATTAAACGTAAATACTCCTAATGATAACAGAGGTAAAGCTACTATATCTGTTATAACAGAACCAGGTAGCCGATTTTTACCATTTGAAACATATTATATTGATAAAGCTGTTTTAACCGTAAATAATAACACATATTCTTCATCATCAAGATACGCAAGTTATGTTGTAAATACTACAACAAATAATGCAAATCTTGAGGTAGTTTTTGCAACAAATTACGGATTCAATTTAGCTAATCGTGGAGATTATTATTACGATGTTCCAGATAAAAATACAAGAATATATATTAACATTTATGATAACCAAACTTACGGTAATATGGCTCGTATTAGAAATACAGAAGGTATAAGGCAAGGTTTTGCAATAAATGATGAAATAGTTATACCGAAAAGTGATGTTGTTAATGTAAGCACAGGATTAGCAGGATGGAATAAAACAGTAGCATCAGGTGATCTTAAAATTAAAGTTTTAGCATTAACAGCATCTGTTTTTTACCATTTTAATTACGAAATATACTTAGAAAATATATTATATAATACTACAAAATATTTTAATTCATCCAATGATAGTAAGGCTTTAATTATAAAAATAGACCCTTTGTATAAATATATATATGAAAATAATTATGTGTTGTCTTTAACTCCTCAAATAATCCAAGAATTGAAATTTATTGTTAATCGCGAACTTGAAGCAACTGATAATATAATGTTTAGTTTTACATTAAAAAATAATAGTTTGTTAAAATAAAATGTACGAGTTATCAAAATCACAATACAAAACAATATGGTTATCTACAAAAGATGCTACACCATCTACTGACCGTAAGAAATTTACATTTAATTCATTACCGCTTATAAAGGTAATTGGAGAAAAAAATATATTAAAAATTAATTCTATTACTTTGTCTGGTGCAGGTTTATCATCTGCACCAGGTCATAATTGGACAATTAAAATAGGAAGAGTAAAATTTAATAATTCAACTTATTTTAATAGTGATAAAAATACTACTCCTACAATTGCTATGATTAATTATGATACTAATAATTCAATTCAAAACGGTAATTTATCATTAGAAATTGAACGTCAAGATATTAATGAAATTGTTTTAGAAATCACTACACACACTGGAACTGAGCAACACGGAGCAGTAAAAAATAGTCAAGCAATTGATTTTAATATTGGTCTTTGTATTGAAGAGCAATTCTTTAATTAACGAGAAATTTTTCTAACTGGTCTCGTATTTTTTGTTTTTTTCATACCACGATAATTATTGGCACTAATAATTGTCTGATCAACTATACCACCGGGGTGAGATTTAGCATAATCTCCCGCCAATTTACCAACTTCATCTACAGCAAATTTTTTTATAGGTTCTTCAAAGTGATGAAATATATTACTTACAAATCCAGCACCCGCTGTAACTTCTCCAGCATCCAATACAAGTTCTGCAAAAGCTGGAGCTAGAAATGCCATTGTTATTTATTTTAAATAAACATTATATTTTATTGATAACAAAATATTTTAAAAAAATAATTTAAATTATTTACCGTCCCTTACTAGGTGTAAGAAAACTTGAATGCTGGGGATATCTTTCAAAATGTTTGCCAGGTTTTTTCATACTCTCAATCTTATCCTGAATAGAAGTGTCTCTGTTATTTACAAGTAGATAACGTGGTTTAGATTTAGGATAATGTAGGTGCATATTTGTTGGGTGTTCTTTAAATTGTTGCTTTTCACTTCCCCGTGTAGGGTTAAAATTCATTAGATTATTTAAATCATTTGTTACAGACCTATGGACACGTTGATTTAATCTTTTAAATTCAGGTGGAAAATCACCTTCTTTATGATATACGGATTTATGGTGTTTATTAAAAATATCTACATTGTTAAGTCTAAAAGGATAATGAAAATGATTTTTACCGTTAAGCTCTCCTACTTCGTTTGTTGAGACATTCTGTAATCCAAACATATTTTATTATTATTATGATAAAATAATTTATTCTACAGATATCATCCGCCCGTTTTTAACGTGTAATACCTTTGTCATTTTAGCGATGATTACAGGGGTAATATTGTAAGTAGCGTTACTGTCAAACGAAACAACCGCATTTACAGCACACGATGATCCAGCCGAAGATAAACCAGAAATATAATATTGGTCTTTGTCAATTAAACTGAGAGATTGGAACACAGCACCATAATATTTGAAATAATGATAAATTGAAACACAAGTATTTACAAGACCATTTGCTGATGCATCAATACCTTCATATCCAAGTGCGCAAAGATTGTTTTGGAAAATCTCATACTTGTTAAGAGAAGCATAGTTAAGAGCCTTATTGTTGATTGAAAATTGAGCCGTTTTAATACCTTGTAAATCTCTTACCATCGCTTCAGTTGAGAAGAAGCCATCACCGTTAGTATTAGCATCTACGTTATTGACAAATTTAACAGGGTCGGAAAGGTATTCATTGATAGAAACTGTTTTGTCAGTTGTGCCGTCTCCCGCTCCACGGCTCCCCCAACCAACCATTAAAGACGGCTCAGTTTGGTTTCTCACAGCAGTGCAGGCTACCCAATCCACAGACCCCGCATTCAGGTACGTAGTAACATTGATTCCAGACGTTTTAGTTGTTTCAGCAAAACGAGTGATTGTATAATCATCAAAAGAATACATTAAATCTTTAGAATTGATGCTATTGTAATAAGAATCATCACTGAATGAAATGGCTTCACAAGTAAGGTATAAATCACTGATAGCATAAGTGCTAGTAGAATACGATGAAACAGTTGATGCTTCCGCAGTTCCACCCAGGACCTCGTAAGGATTTGACCAAGTGATAGATAGGCATATTTCGCCAAATTTATCTGTAGGAATTATACTTGTAGAACTAGAACCAAGGAATGATAAAAAGTTATTGATAACCATCTGCACATTTGTTTGATTAGTAACATCCGCTAAAAGAGCCTTTTTAGCAGTCAGAGCAGACTGAGCAGTGCCAGTACTAGCCGATTCGCCCCAGATAACTGAGTTATCCAAGAACTCACCACCGATACCTTTGTTAAGAGCTTTGTTATTGTGATCTGCCATCAGATTATAAAGCAAATTATAGTCTTCCAGTTGTGCAATTACAACGTTGTTACAAGAGATAGCCATACGTTTTATGAAAGTTGAAGAATAACGAGCCGGAATTGTTGGGTTAGTTCCACTCATTGTAGTTTTAAACCATACTGAAAGAGAGCGTAAATCTAGAAGCGAACCAATAGGAAGGCGGAAAACGGAAATTGTCGAAGGTGAGGCATCAGTTCTGTCTGCACTGACCTTAATCAGGTTCTTAGAGTAGCTTCCGGACAACTTGCTGATATTATAAAAAAACTCTTTGGGGAGACTAGCGGGTATGTTATCATACATTATTTTCTTTTAATCTTATAAAAGAAAAAAAATAAATCTTAAAAATAGAAATATGAGTTGGTATAATGACAATACAGAAAATAATTTTATAGATGCTACACAAGAACATATAGGAGGAGGTGTATCAACATCTACAACAACTGTAGAAAATACAGAAGATTTAGAAATAACCGAAACAACCCCCGATTCAGGAACTGATACAACAATTGGAAATGTATTATTACCAGCAGTTTTTAATGAAGAAGAGGGAACTTTTGATTTATATATTAGGAATACTAATCAAAATGGAAGAATATTTTTAACTACAAGAGGAGATGGAGAGAAAATTAAAGTTGAAGATGGAAAATTATATTTGTATTATGATTATAATATTGTAAATGCCCCTTTGATTCCAGGCGGATGGACAAATATAGTAAATTATTCAGTTACAACAAGACAACTTACGGACGGTTTAATAGTAAATGTAGCAACGATAGACGGTGTTCTTTTTTTACCAGGAACAGGTCTTACTACACGTTTTCCAATTGTAGAAGCAGGATCTGCAAAAGCTTTAGCAGACAATATTATACAAGACGGTAGATTAACAATTATTGAAAGAGAATTAGATATTGAACAATTGGATATGGCAACTTACGAAAGATTTATAGACGAAGGATTGCAAGAATTAAGACAAGAATTAGGTCCAACATCAACTAATTTTTTAAATATGCTTAGAAACGCATCATATGGAGTTGGGGGGCAGGCTTATAATTTAACTAGAGCTTTAGCAATGTCTAGAAAAAACTTTACTTTAGCATTTTTAGGAGGAGTAATATCAGTCGCGGGCGGTTTATCTTTAATAGCTGGAATATCATTTGGTATTTATGATAGATTAACAGAACGAGATTTAAATGATAGAGAAGATAAATTATTAATAGCTTTTGAAAAAATAAAAGATGAACCGGGCGCTGGTATTGCTAATTTACTTTATAAAGATGGTCTCACAATCCAATCATCTACAAATGGTAGTTTTACTACACCTGGAACATATGAAGTTGATATAGCTAATGATAATAGATTAGAAATTGAAATTGATAGTAATAATATAGCATCAATTAAATCTGTTATTTTAACAGAACCAGGTTTTACAGTTGGTGATACTATAACGATTCCAAAAACAGATTTAGGAGGTGGAACTGGTAATCTTTTAATAGATGTTATAACTTTGTATAATGAAAAACAATTATTGATTAAACTTTTAGAACAAACAGAAAGCGAAAGAGTGGCATTAAATAACAGACAAAGAAGAAGACAAAATATACCAACATCCTCATCATTTTCAAGTGATGGTTTTAATATTGTAAATACTCAAATAACAGAACCAATAACAAATGAAATAACAAATGAACCTACAATAAATTTAAAAATTGATACATCACAATTCCAATATGACGGAACAGGTAATTTACAAATACAATCAAGTGTTTTAGCCCCTTCAATTGCTACTGATCCTTTACAATTTGTTACAGATCCAAATTCCGGTAATTTACAACTAATTAATTATGATAAAATAGCAGAAATTGGAGATGATACAACAGGAGCAGAAACAGGGATATATCAATATGTATTAGATAAAATTGATGAAACATTAGGATCACAAGAAACCTATGATGCTAATGGTAATGTTGTTGTTCCAGCAACAAATATTTATCAAGAAATAAACAATATTTATGAACTTGTTATGGTTGGTGACCAAACATTTCAAAACAATAATGATTATAAATTAAATTTAGGTTATAAAACGATATGGTCAGGATATGCTTATGATTTAATTACAGTAGCATTAAAAGCAGTAAGAGCAGGTATATTTGATAGTAGTTTTTATAATAATGATTATTTAGGATATTTTCCAAGTCTAACAAGAATAAGTGATGATGATTATATGACAGTGATACAAGATACAAATTTAGAAATATTACCTAACCTAACATTTAAAAAAGGTTTAGTGTATTTCAAACAAAATGACCCCGTTGTTGATTATGACCTTAATCGCAAATTTGAATTCGTGTGTTTTATAAGACCACAAGATGTTGAAAACGCAGGAGTAGAATATACATTATTACAAACAGGTAGTAAAATAGGTGTTAATCCAGATGTATATGATTTAGACGCTTATAAATTAAAATTAGGTTTTAGAGATAATAAGTTTGAGATAACTCATAATGTAAGAAGGGTAGTAGATTATTATGCTTCTTTAACATATAAAAATTATGAAAATACTCCTCTTGTTTTTTACCCTACAACATATATTAATAACCAAACCACAGGGGAAACAAGTAGGCAAAGTATATATTATGGTGTTGAAAGATATTATGGTGTAATAGACCAACAAACTTACGCACCTTTTTTTGATTGGACTATAATGTTAAGAAGAGAAATTAATGTAAGTTTAAGTTATGTTATAAACTTTGGTACTTCTCTTTATGATATGAATTTCAATACTTTAAAAAGTATGTCATCACCCTCCACTGCTACTTGGGAATCTCCTAAAATAATATATAAAGAACCTCTTACTATTCAACAACCGCGAAATGGTGTAGCTAAAATAGTTGTAGCATTTGAATATTTTGTTGCACCATCACAAGGTAATACTTTGCAACTAAAAACTTTCACAAGTGTAGCAGATATAGACCAGAACTTAGAGTTTAAATGGCGAATAAATCTTAAAAAGGTTGGCGACCCTGCTATATATGGTAGTAGAATATATGACTTTGACCAGTTTCAATATCATTCAAGTTATAATCCAACTGACCCACAACATTTAGGTTTTTATGTGCAGACTTTATGGTTGCCTCATCAAACTTATCCTCTTTCAGCAACAGATACATATAATTATATTGAATTAGAATTAGTCCATCGTGGAGGTGCTACATTCGCACCATTACCAGTTGGTTCTCAATCATACGATTTTTATAATGGGCAACATAGCATCAGATTACACGCTGTTAATTTCTTTGATTATGATGTATCACCTGATACATTTGTAGATCATTCGGTAGTTACATTTCAAGATACGGCAAACTTTCTACCATCACCTCTTGATGCTAATAAATGGTATAAAGTAGTAGCAGAATTAGATTTACCTAATAAAGTAGTTCAGTATTGGGTAGATGATGTAAATACTTATTTTAATTTTGATTCTACAATTAATAATATACCTCATTCATCTTTACAATTACCAAATAGTGATCCAACAATTCCATATTTTTACAGTGCTGACTATGAATTCACAACTCAGGGTTTCACTTCACTTGTAAGTGATAATGATATTATTGTAATAGGAAATGAACCATCACAAGGTGAGATGCAATATACTCATTTTGCTTGGAAACATTACCAAGATCCTACAGAAAACTTTATTACCCAAGTGGAAAGAGATAAATTAAATATACTAATAAATTATAATTATTATTATGAAACTGTAAAAGTAGATCGATATTTAAAAGTAAAAGAATTTTATGCGGATGTGTTAGATGCAAGAAAGATATTAGTTAATGGTGGTTTTGCATATACTGAATTATCACCCGGAGATCAAATAAATCAATTAAAAAGTGCAGACCAATCAAGTGATAACGTAGCAATAACTAATGCTTTTGTAAATATTGATAAATTATTTGTAAGTGATCCAGTAGCATCAGGAAATGGTTTTTTGAGTTATAATGCTACAACAAAAGAATTTACAATAGGATCATCAACAATATCATCAGCAGATGTAGAAAATGCAGTAGGAAGTTTAGTTAAAATATCACCATCTACATATGGTTTTATTTTTAATCAAACTGACCCATTAGATAAATTTTTACAAATTGACGATGTGTATATTAATAATCTTGTCAATTTAGTTATTCAAAACGAGTTAGTATTATCAGTAGAATTCACAGATAACACTTTTAATGATGTATTAATGCAAGTAAAAGATGCTTCAGCATATTCTCCTTATAATTTGCGAGAGTTAGATAATGTAAATGTTAGATATAATTATAAGATAAATGGAAACCACCAATACCTATATCGCGAACTCAATCAAGAGATACAATATGACCCTCTTTTAGGTGTAGCATATGGTGATTTATATCCTGTTGCTATGTATCACTTTCAAAGTGAAATTATAAATAATGCGAGAAATTGGTTGGTAGGAATATCTGCAAGTGATTATGATTTTGAAATGTTAAGTCAAAGTGGTCAAGTAGTATATGGAAGTGGTCCTTTAAATATGAAGGGTTGGAATGGAATTGAAGGTGGTAATACTATAATACGAACTAAAAACGCTATGCAAATAGCAACGCAATCTCATAGGAGTTGTATTAGTTTCTTTCATAAACCTTTTGGAACTAATATTGATGGAACTGATGACCATAAAATAGTAGAATTTTTAGATGAATATAATTATCCTGTATTTTATGTAAAATTAGAATATGTAAGCAATACAGCAATTTATAAATTGGTATTTGTTAATCCTTCTAACATAAATGATGAAACAGCATTTACTTTTAACAATAGCGAGAACGAAATATATTTTGGTAATGAAAATTGTATTCTCATTTGGTGTGATATGCCTTATTGGCATATGTATATTAATGGAAAATATCACGGAGTAGCAATTGATCACACTTACGATTATGGAACTGCCAATATTGATGATTGTAAAATACAAATTGATTTAAATAATTTTAATAACAGAAGTTTATTATACGAATTAAAAGTATATCAAAAATTATTATTTAAAACTGATAGCAGTGGTGTTTTATCATCTACTGATTTAACATTTAACAATAAGGTTGTAGTTGATGTAACTGAAATGATAAGAATTATAACATTCGTTAGTGGTGGTTTTACAATAAAAGAATTGTCAGGAATTCAAGAAACAAAATCAAGAAGTATTGAAACAAAATCAAGAAGTTTAGATACTCAAAGACGAGTATCAACAGTTGAAACAAAATTACCTACAACAGGAACAGGAACAAAAGGTTTTGTATATTCTGATGGTGTAAATGAAAATTATAATTTAGAAAATCCATTAGATTTAACTGCTGTATCCACTACCGCATTAAGTTTAGATGATAGGAATATTTTAACCTTTAAAGAAATACCAAATGGGACTGATTTTGATATTAAAATATTATCAAGAAGCACCACATCAACAAGTCAAAGAGATAAAATACTTGATTATTCTTATTTAGGAATCACACCATTAACAATATATGATGACCCACATCCTCCATACGAATATACATTTTTATTAAGTTATATTCAAACACGATTGCAAAATTACGGATTTTTTTATCAATTTGAAACAAATTTAGTAGGTGAGCCAACAACAGGTAGTTCGGGTATTAGTTTTCAAATGCAAGTATTAGGAGGTGATATTATAAAATTTTCAGGTGCAAGTGGTGTATGGGGTATATACCGAATGCGAGATTCAGTTTATACATTAATACAAATTTTAAATGATGGTGATGAGTTTATAGCAGATAATTATAAATATAGATTAGATGCATTATATTTTAGAAAAAATAACGACCCTACCACTCAAATAAGGATTTATATTTATGGTCCTTATTTATTTGTTGATAGGATTGATTTAGGTTACGAGTATAATATGATTAGTACTCTTTCAACTCTACATACCGAACCTATAAAAAATTGGCATTATTTATCATCTACAAGTCGTAAGAAATCCGATCATATTTTAACTGATTCATCAGGAACTATAAGACCTTTATTTGTAACACCTGGTGAAAAAGTAATTACTACTAATGGTATGCCTGCTGACCCTGATACTTATTTTAAATGGTCTTGGGGTGTTAATTACACTCAAATTGCTTGTTTAATGGAAAGTGGAGATTTGCTTTTAAATGGTGATGTGTATGTTAATTGTCCTACAAATGCTCCTTTTGAATTAAATACTGGTATATTAATTAACCGAATTGATAATTTAGTATCACCAGATAGATTAGTTATTACAGGTATTCCTGCTTTAGTAGAGCAAGTTTATTATATTGAATTAACATCTTGGGATAGGACTAATTTTATAGCATATTTTACAGGGACTGATAGGATAAATACTTATACTAATCAAGTTGTGAGTCAATTTGAGTTTTATTACGATGATACAATTGAAATTAGCGTATCGGCATCCGTATTATCAGATATACAAACTTATCAATATCACGGATTTTCACTTCAAACACCTAATAATGTTGTTGGATATAATGCTAATAATATCTTATCTCATAAGTTTTTAAAATCATTTGGTTCTAATCCTTTTGTAGATGTAACATTTGGATTTGATTTTGTATTAAATCAACTAAATAGGATAAATATACCAATTAATTTACAAGATATAGTTGATTATCATAATGAAGATTTTTTAACAACTGACGAATATATTTTGAAATATAAACCACATACTAACACTTTCGTATGGGAAGAAAATATTGGGATGGCATTAGATAGTGGTGTATTGGAAACAGTAATACCTGTTGGAAGTTTTAAAGCAAAAACAGCTACAACACAAATTAGTAGTAGGAGAACATTATCAAGTGCTGTTCCAATTGAAAAAATATCTCAAAAAACTAAATACCAAGTTTTCAATACGGAGGTAGAGGTGAATGGTAATTTATTATTGGAAGAGGTGAATGCTGATGTAGGTAGTTTATTTACAATATATACTAATGAAGAAAAGACAGATGGTTCTGGTGTGTCATCTTTCAAAGATAGGGCAAGTATTACACTTGTTGATGCTACGAAAGATTGGGTATTTAAACGAGAACCAGAGTCAGAAGATATTGCAACAGCAACAACAAAGTTTATACATAATAACACAACACTTTTAACTTTAAAATCAAATCAAGTTGATGTAGGAGTTGAACTTAAAGTAGGAACTATTAAGTTTTCTGATAATACTACATTAACAAGTTTTGCTGATATACAAGCAGAGGTCACAGCCTTAGGTAATAGTTTAAATCAGGCATTTAATACTAATGTAGAAACATTTTTAACAAGTAATCATATTACATTTAATACAAATTATATTCAATTTGACGATAATATACGAGTTAATGATGATAAAATATTCAAGTTTGGAACACAGGATTTATATGGAACTGAAACTAAATTTAATTCAACTAATAATAAATTAGAATATTCTTGTAAAAATGGAAGCGGTATTGTAGAAATACGAAAAATAATAATACAAGGTTTATCTGGTAATACCGCACAGATGGCGGATTTACGAGAATTTGAATTTTATGGATTAACTGGTGGTTATTTTAATGGTGATAGAAGGAGTATAATAACTACTACTACTAATTTATCATATTCACAATATCCTTTTTCGCCAGTAGTAGGTCCTGCGGAATGGGTCAGTGGTGGTAACGAAATATATACTTGGGATGCCGTAGATAATTCACCATATTTATTATCACAAGCAGTTTTAGGAAAAATAATATCTTTTGAATTCACTGGTGGAAATTATCCATCTGCTTCAAGTTTAACAGGTGTTAGAATATTTTGGGATAGACCTATTTGGACTGCAAGCAGTGGAAGTCAGGGAACTTGGAGTTTAATAATTGAAGACCAAAATGGTATATCACATACTATGATTACAAGTTTTTCAATATTACAAAATAACGGAATTTCTAATACGCAATATGCTTATGTTGATGTTGGTTTTGGGAATATTATATATCCAACTGGAACACCAGCAACAAGTAGTATTTATGATATAACAACGCAAGATGGAAAAATAGATATTAAACAAGAATTAAGTTTATCCGCAAATGGTTTAAAATTCAGCGATGGTTCAACACTAACAACAGCACCAATTAGTGTTGCTTATCCATTAAATATTGCTAATACAGGTTTAGCAAACATAAACGCAGGTATAAATTTATTTGAAACTAATTTATGGTTAAATTCAACTGATAGTGAAAATAGATTTTTCTTTATAAATACAGCAGATACTATTATTAGAGCGCCTTTTGGCGATGGTAATAGAAATGTAATGTTGCAAGTTGGGTCGTTTTCTAAACTACAAGTTAATAATGCTTTTGTTAGATTAGAAGTACCTTTACAATTTAGCGATAATACTACATTATCAACAAAACCTACTTTGCCTTCATTAATTGCTGATAATGGATACGATTTAGATGATGTTGCTTGTATATATTTTACTGACCCATTAGCATTTATAAAAGGTGATAAATTAACTTTAAGAGGTATAACAAGTGGAGGTGGTGGGTCAGCTCCTGCTACGGAAGTTGAAGATTTTTTAACAGCAAACGGAACAACAACAGGCACTATGTCTGGTTTTAACCCTAATTTATTTGATAATGGAAGTCAAGGGTTCGGTAATGTTATTAGTGGTTCAACAGCACCTAATAATTTGGGACAAATCAGCGGTAGTTCTGGTTCAACTGTTTCAGGTGTGAGAGCAAGTGGTTCTGGTTCAGGTTCATCAGGGACTTTTAATTCTACAAATACCGGTAAATCAAGATATTTTATAACTGCTGGTGGTTCATACAGAAGTTTAAGAACCAAAAATATACAAACTATTTTATCAACTTGTAGCAGTATTACATTTTGGTATATTGCTGGTAATCAAAGCAACGGGGGTAATTATCCTGAAAGTGGTGAAAGTTTTTATATTGAGTTTTTAACACAATATGGTAATCCTTTATCATCTGCTTTGATACATACAGGAGGTACAACATATTCTAATGGTTCATCATTCAATTATTATATTCATACTATGACAGCACAACAACAAGGTTGTTATTATGTTAGATGGATACAATATAATACCAGTAATGGTAATTACGACCATTATGGTTTAGCAAATATAACATTTAATTATATTGGTTCTGCTCCACCAACTACAAGTGATATAGATGTAAGATTAGAGAACCTACCAACAGTAGCACCAAATGATAGTAATAGATTATGGAAAGATAGCTCAGGATATTTAAGAGTAACATAATATAAAATAAATTATGAGAAATAAAAGATTTCTTTATATAGCGATCAATAGTATATCATAATGAATTAAAATTTTTTTTTGTTTTTTGCTATTAAATTAACAATAGTGAATATAATATT
>Ga0181392_1000157_pt1 | contig 24448 bp, 27 predicted proteins | sample 15SPOviralmetaG_FD_130083 | JGI IMG/M metagenome (GOLD analysis project Ga0181392, IMG submission 130083) | Marine viral communities from the oligotrophic San Pedro Time Series (SPOT) site, San Pedro Channel, CA, USA - 15 SPOT_SRF_2010-09-15 | ecosystem: Environmental > Aquatic > Marine > Strait... | reverse complement strand
TGATACACTAGAAGATCATGATTATAGTTTACCAGAGTATGGAGTTACTATAACTTAAATGCAATTAAAAGAACTGCTGGATAGATATGAAATACTGTTTCCAGATAATAACTGTATCAGCGATTTACGCAGAGCAGTTGTTGATCAAGATATAAGCAGTATATTTAGATTGTGTCGCAATGACGAATTGCGCAAAGCAGTGATGAACGAAAACATACACAGTATATTTAGATTACTTCCAGACGCTTCGAAAATATCTGGGACTATAGATGATTTACACAAAGCTACAATCAATCATGATATAAAAGCTGTTTTTAGATTGCTTCCTAAGAAAGAATTTGAAGATTTACACAAAGCAGTTATTGATAAAAACATATGGAGTTTGTTTAGATTATTAGAAAACAGTGATCAAATTAAAAAAATTGTATTGAATCAAAATATGTATGCAACATTTGAATACCTTAATACAGTAACAGACAGTGCATTTAATCAGCCTTTGAAAAAACTTATTATAGAAAAAATGGACTGGGATACTGATTGCTTTAGCAGAGGTCAACTACAAAGTAAAATGTGGCTAGTTAAAGAATTAGAAAAAACAAAAGTAGATTTAGGTACAGTATTTTTGTGTGCGGGATGGTATGCTACACTTGCTACAATGTTGTTTGAAAGCAAGTGCAGTATTGATAAAATACGCAGCTTTGACATGGATCCTAACTGTGCTGCTATTGCAGAAATATTTAACAAAAAATATCTAATGCAAGACTGGAAATACAAAGCAGTTACACAAGATATATTAGATATAGATTACCTAGAACACAGCTATAATACATTACGCAGTAATGGTACTGAGTGTCCATTGGTTGATTGGCCAGACACCATAATTAACACCAGTTGTGAACATTTTGATCATTATGAACTAGTCATGTGGTGGCGTGGTATACCCAAAGGCAGGCTGGTTGTAGTACAAAGCAACAACTACAAAGCCATTAAAGAACACCTCGGTTGTGTTAACAATATCGATCAATTTGCAGAATTAACTCCTATGAGTGAACTATTATATGCAGGTCAAATGAAATTTGATCACTATACAAGGTATATGAGGATAGGTATTAAATGAATATAACTTTTGTTGGACTAGGAAAACTAGGATTGCCTTGTGCTGAAGCAATAGCACAGAAAGGACATAATGTACACGGTTATGATGTACAAAAACGTCCTACACAAAAGGTATTTCAATATCCTACACTAGAAGGAGCATTGATTGGCGCAGACATTGTTTTTGTAGCAGTGCCAACACCACACGAAGCAGAGTATGATGGCAGTTCACCTACAAGTCATTTGCCACCTAAGGACTTTGACTATACTATTGTAAAACAAGTTCTGGCAGAGTGCAACAATCATATGAAAAAAGATCAAATGCTTGTTTTGATTAGCACAGTGTTGCCAGGAACCGTAAGGCGAGAATTTATTCAACTCACTGAAAATACACGTTTTATATACAATCCTTATCTTATTGCAATGGGTAGTGTTGCTTGGGATATGGTAAATCCTGAAATGATTATAATAGGTACAGAAGACGGAACACAAACAGGAGATGCAAAACAGCTGGTAGATTTTTACGATACAATTATGGAAAACAATCCTAGATACGTAATAGGTACTTGGGACGAGTGTGAATGTATTAAAGTATTTTACAATACATTTATCAGCACTAAAATTACTCTTACAAATATGATACAAGATGTTGCAGTCAAACAAGGCAACATAGATGCATCATTTGTTACGGATGCACTAGCAAAAAGCACACAACGTATTATAAGTGATGCATATATGAAACCAGGTATGGGCGACGGTGGCGCATGTCATCCGAGAGATAATATTGCATTAAGATATCTGGCAAAAGAACTTGATCTTGGATACGACTTGTTTGATAGTATAATGCAAGCAAGAGAAAAACAAGCAGAAAATATGGCACTAGAAATACTAAAGCACGGACACAAGGTAAAATTTAGCAGTGACAGTTATAAACCTGGTGTTAAATACACAGACGGATCGTATAGTTTGTTAGTTCAACACTACATTAAAGAACACGGCGGCTGGGCAAATCATAACAATCCCACGGTATACGTATTAGTACACCCTGGTGATAAACCTATGCAAGGTGTTTACAATTTTGATCCTTGGAAAGAATATGGAACTAAACATTAGACAAATGCAAAAAGAAAGTGCTAGGGCATTAAGCACTATGCAAGCAACAAACAACAATATCTATCAGTTTAATAAACTAGCACATCATAATAGCCAAAATTGGTATATGGCGGTTATAAATTGGTATATTGATCAATATGGTGATTTGCCTAGCAAAGTTGGACCAGGTAAAGATGTAAAGCTGATATATGATGAACTATCTGACTAATGACAGACCTGATAGCATGCATGCAGAATGGGTGGTTAGTAATGTTTGCAATTATGCTTGCAATTATTGCGATCCAAAACTGTACAGCGGTAGCAGTGGATGGCCCAGTCTAGAAAAAAGCCTTGAGTTCTGGAGTTACATACACACAGATGTAAACAGTAACAGCAAAATGCTAACACTCAGCGGCGGTGAACCAACCATATGGCCACACCTCAGTGAATTTTTTAATAGATTAGATTCCAGTTATAAAAAAGCTATTGTTACAAATGGCAGTAGAACACTTCGTTGGTGGCAAAAGTTTATTGATAATACTGAGATGGATCAAATAGCTATCAGTGTACATCTAGCTTATGCAGACGTAGATCATATTCGAGAAGTTATAAAAATAATAGGCCCGCATTGTAGAACAACTGTACTTGTAATGCTAGATGAAAATTTAATTGAAAAAGGACGACATTTTGCAGAGACTATTGCACAAGAACAGTTGTACTGTAAAGTTGTAATTAAGCCAGTTACACGTAGACATCGTGCTGGCGAGAATCAAAGTCAAACATACGATCAAGACACAATTAATTGGATACGTGACTTTGACTACAACCTAGATGCTCCCATACTCAAAACGAGAAAACGCACAACGGCTGTTAATATTGTAATAGATGGCAAAGAACATGGAGTGTTTCACATGTACGATATGATAGCAAATAATCAACACAAATTTAAAGGATGGCGCTGTCACGCAGGAACACACAGACTGGTTGTGTGGCACGATGGTAATGTGTATGGCGCACAGTGTACCACTGCTAAAAGAAATAAATTAGGTAACATAGCAAATGGTAAATTAGATAATGAAATAAAACCATTAATTTGTGATACAGAATTCTGCGCTTGTGTTCCTGACATACGCATACCCAAGGAACGTATTGATGTATAACATAGATGATATTAAAACTATACATCTAGAAGTAACACAAAACTGTCAAGCCAGTTGTCCTATGTGTGACCGCAACGAAAATGGCGGTGCAGTAAACAGGCATATCGATCTCAGTGAACTTACACTAGAAGATTGTAAACGTATCTTTGAACCAGAGTTTATTGCACAACTCGATACAATGTATATGTGCGGTAACTTAGGTGATCCTATCGTAGCCAAAGACACATTGGAAATATTCCGATATTTTAGACAGCATAATGAAAAAATGTGGCTTAGTATGAATACAAATGCAGGAGCAAAAAGTGTTGAATGGTGGCATGAACTTGCACAAGTGTTTGGACGTATGGGCGCAGTTATTTTTAGCGTAGACGGATTGCGTGATACTAATCATATGTATAGACAGGGTGTTGTGTGGGATAATGTAGAACGCAATGCTCGTGCTTTTATTGATGCTGGTGGTAGAGCTCGTTGGGACTTTTTGATATTTGAACATAATCAACATCAAGTTGAAACAGCTAGAGCTATAAGTGAGCGACTAGGTTTTGAAAAATTTATAGCAAAAAAGACAGGTAGATTTATAAATGCCAGCAGTCAGAAAAAAGAATCACATCAGGCTGTAAATCGCAAAGGCGAAAAGACTACAGAGCTTAAAAAACCAGATAGTAAATATCAAAACAAAGAATTAAGCAAGCAACAACAACTAATAGAAAAGTATGGTAGTATGAATCAGTATTACGATGCTGTGCCTATCAAGTGCAAAGTTGCAAAAGAAAAAAGTTTATTCATTACAGCAGAAGGTATCGCATTACCTTGCTGTTGGACTGCTGGACGCATGTACAAATGGTGGCATAAAGATTATCGTGTAGAACAAATATGGGATTTCATTGATGCCGCAGGCGGCAAAACTGCGCTGGATGCTAGACAAGGACTAGCTACAGTTTTTGATACTGGGATATTTGATGACATAGCCAGCAGTTGGAACAAAACAAGTTGTGCTAGTGGTAAACTAAACGTGTGTGCAATGAAGTGCGGCGCTGAGTTTGATCCATTTGCGGCACAATTTAAATAGGAGAAAAATATGACTTGGATTAAATTGGAAAACTTTCCACAAGATCTATTACAAGAACTAAAAGATATATGGTATGAAGGCGAATGGGTTAAGGAATTAGAAGCAAGTCCGGGTGCTATGTGGCATCACTGTTTGCGTGGAGATCATCCTGTGTTTAAAAACTTTCCAGAAGAAACTCGCACACTAGAGTACTTTAGTAACCCTCCACACTGTGGCAATGGTCCACATTTGGACAGAGGACGTTGGAGCGCACTAAACATTCCAATTGAAATGGATCATGACAACAGTTACTTTATGACAGGTAAAACACACTTGCTAAAAGTTTACGATAGAAAGCGTCACTTAGATCAATACAAAGACGGACATGTGGTCAAAAGCACAAACGGACCTACAGGATTTTTCAGAGAAGAGGCGGACAAGTTTGATTATTACAATCTGGAAAAGCCTGTGTTGTTTAGCACAAAAACTCCACACGGTTTTGAAAACAAAAGCGACAACCCTAGAGTATTATTGAGTGTAACATTTGATCTTACATTTGAACAAATGATCAACATACTACCAGAGGAATGGTTTTAGAAGTGTTTTATAATCTACCATTGAGTTACATACATGTAGAGCTTACTACAAAGTGCAATGCTGCATGCCCTATGTGTATGCGTAACTTAAATGGTGACAGAGATCATCCTAGCCTTGTTAAACAAGACTTTGACGTTGACTGGTTAGATAATTTAGACCTACCAGCAAACAAACTAACATTGTGTGGCAACTATGGCGACCCGTGTGTACACCCACAGTTACACACTATAATTGATCGTTGGTTAACCAAATACAACAAACCTATATTAATGATGACCAACGGCGGTGCTAGAAAGCCTGAGTACTGGGCAAGTTTAGTAGAGCTTGCAGGAGATCGTTTACACGTTGTGTTTGGTATTGACGGATTATCAGACACTAATCATTTGTATAGACGCCATGTGCAGTGGGATAAACTTATGCTTAATGCACAGGCGTATATAGATGCAGGCGGCGCTGCTACATGGAAGTATATTATATTTGATCACAACAAACATCAAGTTGAAAGTGCAAACGCTCTAGCACAGCAGATGGGATTTCGTAAATTTGAAAAAATTAAAACAAATAGATTTGAACAGGACTTTCTTCCTGTGTTTGATAAAGACGCAAATGAAATTTATAGATTGTACGAAGCAAAGATAGATAACACAGGATTTACTGCAAAAAATCCTAATAGAATACAAACTACAAAAGTATGGACAGGTGATATTGATTGTTATGCTAAGAAAGAAAGCAGTGTATATATTGCTGCTGATGGCAGAGTGTATCCTTGTTGTAACACAGGATATCATTACAACGATGATAGGTCATTGAACAAAGAAATTATTGAATTACAACAGCAAATAGGTGCGCCTAATTTAAAAACGCAACAGTTAAGTAAGATTGTTGATAGCAGGTTTTTTGAAACAATACAAAACAAATGGGAAGATACTCCACTAAAGAAATGTAAAAAAACCTGCGGCGTACTCAGAGATAATCTACATGCTGTTGAAACTTTTGGTTAAGTATATACTTAATAAATACACATATGAGTAGCAATCCATTACCCTCAGAAACATTTTGTGCTTTACCTTGGTTACATCTTAGCAGTAGACCAGATGGTAAAATGCGTACTTGTTGTACCAGTAATGCTAGTAGTGTACAAGATCCTAACAGCAATATAAAGATTGGCGGAGGAGAAGTGGGCGTTGTTAAAACAGATGACGGCACACCTGCAAATTTTAATCACACAAGTTTAGAACAAGCATGGAACAGCAGCTATATGCGCAATGTTCGCAATATGATGTTGCGTGGTGAGAAGCCTGCTAGTTGCTTAAAGTGCTACAAAGAAGAAGAACAAGGACATCTCAGTAAGAGAAATTGGGAAACAGAGTACTGGGGCAATAGATATGATCTGCAACAGTTAGTGGAAGAAACTGCACAAGATGGTAGTATACCTCCTAAGATACGTTATATTGATTTGCGTATGGGAACAAAGTGTCAGCTAGCTTGTGTTATGTGTAGTCCACATGACAGTAGTGGTTGGGTAAAAGACTGGCAAGCAATAACTCCTAAGATAACAAATGAGAGACTTGCAAACACAAGTCAATGGGCTAACAAAGGTAAAGTACACGGCGCTAGTTACAATTGGCACAAAAATAATCCACGTTTTTGGAATGATCTTATGGATCAAATACCTCACATGTATCAGCTATACTTTGCAGGCGGTGAAAGTCTTATTATTGACGAACACTACGAACTGTTGGAAGAATGTATCAAACGTGGGCATGCGGCAGGTATAGAACTACGTTACAATTCAAACGCAGTAGAATGGCGCAAAGACTTGCCTGAGTTATGGAGTCACTTCAAGCGTGTACGTTTTCATTACAGTATAGATGCATTAGGTGAACAAAACGATTACATACGTTATCCAAGCAATTGGGAGCATCAAGAACGTGTGTTCCATATGTTGGATAACACTGCACCACAAGTTGAAGTTACTACAGCTACTACCATAATGGCACTCAATGTAGCGTACATACCAGAGTTTGTCAAGTGGAAAGTTGAACAAGGATTTAAAAAGATCAACAGTTGGCCCTTTGGAGCAGGAGGCATTAACATGCACTTTGCTTATTGGCCACCGCAACTAAATGTAAAAGTATTACCAGAGCATATCAAACAAGAGATTACCAACAAGTATGAAAATGAATTTTATCCATGGATGGAAGAAAACTGGCAGAGTTTTACAGGGGTAGAACAAGCGGGCATAACAAAAGAACAATGGCTAAATGCTCCTTATGGAATGAAACGTTTTAAAGGTATAATAAAATTTATGAACAGCGAAGACTGGAGTGCTAGACTTCCTGAGACAAAAGAATATCTAAACTTACTCAACAAGCACAGAGGATGGCACAATAGATTCCCTGAAGTATTTCCTATATTGAAAGACATAGTATGAATGTAAACGAAAACAATTTTTGTGTTGTACCGTTTGTACAACTCAATACCAGAGGCAAAGGCGATGCTAGAGTTTGTTGTAGTATTGAAGGCATTGATTATGGCATACCCAAGGATCTTACACTAGATGAAATAAATGATGACACATATAGTAGTGATACAGATGTGTATAACCTTAGCCAAGACAAAATAGAAGATCTGTGGAACGGAAAGTTTATGAAAGATTTTCGCATGAGAATGCTCAGCGGTGAACGTATCAGCAACTGTGAGTTTTGTTTTAGAATGGAAAACAGTGGCTTTGGTAGTAAACGCACAGGTAAAAACAAACGCTTCTTGGAAAGAGCAAAGCCACACTTGCTCAAGTATTGGGAAGCAAACGGTTATGTAGATATAATGCCACAGTGGTGGGAAGTAAGACTTAGTACAAAGTGTAACCTAAGTTGTGTTATGTGTAGTCCAAATCTCAGCAGTATGATGTACAAAGAATACAGCAAGTGGGGCGATGCTATGACCAATCAAATGCAAGGCAGTTTAGATATTGCCAAGCGTAGTGGACAAGAGTATCTCAGCCAAAGCGAGTTCTTTAGAGAACAGATTATGACCAACCTACAACACGTATTGTTCATGGAGTTCAGAGGTGGGGAAGTGTTTGCTGATAGACACAGTATAAATTTTATGTGGGAAATAGCACAAACAGAATATGCAAAAAACATTAGCCTTGACATCAGCACTAATGCAACACTGATAACACCTGAGATAGTTGACTTGTTAAACCATTTTAAAGGTGGACTACTGCGTTTTAGTATTGATGCAGCACATGACAAAGACGAACTTATACGTTATCATACCAGTTGGGACGATGTTATTAGTAGTATAGACAACAGCAACAATCTACATGACGAATGGGAAATGGTAACACAAACATGTTTACAAGCACTTAATTGTGTGGGCTTAGTACCTATGTTAGAATACTTTGATAAGATGTGTGAGCGCACAGACAATCAACGTTTTCATTTGGGATTCACTAGTGTACGTGGTAAAGAATGGATGCGTCATGAATTAGTTCCATTAGAGTATAGACAACAAGAAGTAGCAGAGCTAGTAAACTTTGTTGCTACTAGTTGGATGTGCAATCGCAGTAAAAGCAAAAACAGAGAAACCAAAGCTATACAAGGTTTAATGAAAGCACTTAGCACACCTACTAGGAAAGATGATGATCTAAACGCAAAAGCTCGAGAATATTATTTGAGATTAAACAAACTACGAAATGTAGACTATTGGAGTACATTCCCTCACTTGGAGTATTTAAATGAATAACACACTATGTCCTGTTCCATGGATGAGTACAAGCCTTAGAGCAAATGGCGACATTAGAGTCTGCTGTCAAGCACAGCATGGACCTACTGGCGGTATACTTCGAGATGAAAATGGCAAAGAATATAATGCCAGAAATGCAGACCTACAAATGGTTCGAAACAGCGACCTCAGCAAAGAAATACGCAAGTATATGATGGAAGGACGTTGGCATCCAGAATGTGTACGTTGTCAGACTGAAGTTGAAAGCGGAATGAATGCTCGTATAGAATATGAAAATAAAATATGGATAGAGCGTAGCGAATTTAGTTGGGAAGACTTGTTGAGTAAAACTGAACAAGATGGTACTATACGTGCAGATGAAATCAACTGTAGCTTCTACGATGTACGCTTTGGTAACTTGTGTAATTTAAAATGTCGTATGTGCGGTCCCACTGACAGCAGCATGTGGTATGAAGATCAAGTTAAGCTGTGGCAAGACAGTTACAGAGACAGCCACGGTAGAGTAAAATTAATTAAAAACGATAAAGGCAAGTATGAGCCTGAAGAGGACTTGTACAACTGGCATACCAGTGATCACTATTGGGTACAAATGGACAACAACATTGAACAGATACGTAAACTGTATATTGTTGGCGGTGAGCCATTGATGATTGATAGACACTATGAATTTTTACAAAAGTGTGTGGATCAAGATCATGCTAAAAACATTATTGTAGAGTACAACACAAACCTTACCAATATACCACAACGTGCTTGGGATGTCTGGAAACATTTTAAACAAGTAAACATTGGTGCTAGTATTGACGGAGTAGGTGATATAAACTACTATATGCGTCCTCCTAGTAGGTTTGATAAAATATATGAAAATCTAATTAAAGTAAGTCAAGCTGAAGGCAACTTCAAAGTATGGATCGCGGCAACTATCAATGTGTTTAATGTGCTACACTTTCCAGAGTTTATGGAATGGATATTGTTAAACAAGATACCACGTGTAAATGACGATGACTGGCGTCCTATTATTACACCACATCCACTGCATGGTCCTAAGTTTTACAATATTAGAATGTTACCACTGTGGGCAAAAGACCATATCAAACAAAAGTATGAAGACTACAAACCACGACTGTTAAAAATAATTGATGAAAGCGACTTTACAGAAGAACGTAAAGCCAGTAGTAGAAAAGAAGCAGTTGCACTTCTGGATCAATATGTAAAGTATATGTACGCTAAAGACTTCAGTGAACACTTGCCACAGTTTTGGTATGCGACACGTAGATTAGACAAGATACGTAATCATAGTATTGAAACATATATTCCAGAGCTGTATGAATTGTTAAAGGACACTGAAGTTGTTTCTGAATCTGAACGAGATTAAAACAATACAAATGGATCACACCAGTAGGTGCCATCTAGCATGCCCACAGTGTGCGAGATTTCATGGTAGCCAGACTGAACTTAATCCACACATGCCCATTGATGATACAACTGTAGAAGACTATAAAATTATACTAGAACCATTTGAACCCAATACAGTAAAACTGTTTCACTGTGGCAACTTTGGTGATAGTCTAGCAAGTCCTACACTGGACGATTGTATTGATTACAGTTTACAGCAAGGTGTAAAAGAATTTAAAATGGCTGTAAACGGCAGTGCTAGAACTCCTGCTTGGTGGCGTGACTTAGCACAAAAAAGTGATCGCATTACTGTAAACTTTAGTATAGATGGGTTAGAAGATACCAATCATTTGTATAGAGTCAACAGTAATTTTAAAAAGATAATGCAAAATGCACAAGCATTCATTGATGCCGGCGGCAATGCACGTTGGTATTTCATTGAGTTCCAACACAACTATCATCAAATTGACACTGCAAGACAGTTGGCCGCAGACATGGGCTTTCGTCAGTTCAATGCCAAGTACACAGGAAGATTTGCGGAACAGCAACAAAAAGAAATCGAGACTCGTAAAGGCAGTGTTGTAAAAGACAAACAAGACAATCACAATCAAAAAGATATGCAACAGATCAAACGCACATATGATAGTTTTGAACAGTATATAGAGCAAACACCTATCAAATGTAAATACAAACAAGAGAACAGTTTGTTCATTGATATGCAGATGAAGTTATGGCCCTGTACTTGGATGGGAGCGCCTGCATACTTTGGACCACACAATCCGCAACGTCAAAGTTTTGATAATATCTATAACTTATATGGCGAAGACTTTAACGATATGAGAACACACGGATGGGACGTACTACAACACGAGTTCTTTGCAAAGTACTTGGATAGAAGTTGGCACAGTGCTGACAGCAAATACAAAAGAATATACACCTGCGGTAGAACATGTGGCGATAAATTTGAATTCAGCAGTGGGTATGGTAAAAATACAAAGAGAGTAAATCTATGATAATAGAGAATAGTCAAGATACAATTGAATTTAATTTACCAGATGAATTCGACAAGATAGGTATCAAGCTGAGTGGCGGAGCAGACAGTGCTATAGTACTTTATATGTTGTGCAAGTATATTACAGAAACCAACAGAGAATGTGAAATCATACCAATGACAGTTTGTCATGCTGGTAAAGCATATCAACTACAGTTTGCAACCAAAGTAATCTTCTTTATGCAAGAGGTATTTCCTAATATTAAGTTTGGTATACATCCAACTGGCGTAAACTATCACGGTGAAAGTTACGATTGGGTACAGCAAAAAGTAGTAGACAGTGCATATCGCAACAATCAAATAAACTGTCATTATGTAGGGATTACTAAAAATCCTCCCAGTGATGTAATGATAGCATTTGATCAAAATGGTCCTGCTGATGACAGAAATGCTGACACTGTTAAGCCAACTGTAAGAGGCGGGCATGTGTTTTTACCTTTAATTAATATAGACAAACAGGGTGTAAGAGAACTGTATGAAAAATTTGATCTTATGGACACACTGTTTCCACTAACAAGAAGTTGCGAAGTATTCACCGACGACTTTAGCAAGCATTGTGAAACAGACTGTTGGTTTTGTTTAGAACGATATTGGGGGTTTGGTAGATATGAGTGATATAATATGTCCATTGGTATACAACGGTATTGCTACAGATCCCAGTGGAGGAGTAAGACCTTGCTGTGTGTTTGATCAGAAATACAACTACAGAGGCAGCGTAGCAGAATACAAAGACAGTAACTTATGGAAAGAAATAGAACAAGACTTTCTAAATGGAAAGTACCATATTGGATGTCATCACTGTGAAAGACAAGATTCTGCTGGAAGCAGTAGTAAGCGTACTAGAGAAGTTCGAAACTATCTAGAAAAATACAAACGTGACACAGTTGATTTAGAACATTTAAAAAGTATTGGATATGATTTAATTGATCTGAGGCTCAGTAACAAATGTAATCTAAGTTGTATTACTTGTAACCCAAAAAGCAGTAGTATGATATTTGATGAAACAAAAAAGCACTACGATGATACAATGTTTCACTACAAGAACATATATGATTTGACCAAACACAGAGACTTAACCAATCCTTACAGTGATAAAAATATAGAAGATCTACTGAGTTGCATGAACAAAACCAGTAGATTATATTTTACAGGCGGCGAACCCAGTGTTGTTAAAGGTGTACTTAAAATACTACAGAGATTGATTGACGAAGGTCTCAATGAAGATGTAGAAATAGAATTTAACAGTAACTTTCAAACAACCAATCCTAAGTTTATAGAACTTTTGAGTCATTTTCCAGGTGGACTTATGATGCCCAGCATCGACGGTGTTGGCGTGAGAGCAGAATATATACGCTACCCTAGTAATTGGGATATAGTTCATAAAAATATGAAGTACTTCAATGAACGATGTCCGGGTTGGCGTTTTCATGTAGCGCCTACTGTGAGTATACTAAGTTTATTTTATCTAGACGAACTGTTAGAATATTGCTATAGAAATAATTATTTTTTAAGTTTTACTAATATGTTATGGGGTCCGACGTATTTAAATATCAGCAATATATCAGAAAAATACAAAGAGATAGCAATGAATAAATTAAGTAATATGGAAAAGCATATGAAAGTAAGAGGCTTAAAAAATATAGAAACTTATCTTTACAGTGCAGATACAGATCTAGAACTGTTATCAAATGCTAGAAGCAATTTAAATAGACTTGACAAAATAAGAAAAAACAGCTATCATAATAGCCTGCCAATACTAAAGGAGATGTTCGACGAATGCTTGTAATAGGAAATAAAGAATATGGATTAGCAGAAAGTATTGCTAAACTTTATCCACATGCAGAATACTACAGTAGATCCAGTGGATACAACATGGGAAAGCGTGATGTTAGACAGCATACGAGTGAAAAATCACTAGATCACGACGTGGTAATACTGTGCAGTGCATTAGGTGACTTTAGTCAAACACTGTTGGCTGAATCTATTGCTCAGCAATGGATTAATAATAATCACCAAGGTTATCTAATAGCCGTTGGAAGTAGTGCAGACACACCTGTTAAGGGATCCCAATGGATTTACCCTGTTGAAAAACGTGCATTGCGAGCATATATGAGACAACTCAGTCAAGCATGCAGTAGTGATACTCCACCCGCTTGCAAAACAACTTACATTGCTCCGGGTAATATGCACACTCCTAGACAAGATGAAAAAATGCCCGGTACTCATAAGTTAGACACAGACTATGTTGCTGATGTAATTAAATGGTTAATAGATCAACCTCACAACGTTAATATCAGTGAGCTATGTTTGGATCGTATTCAAAAAGTGTAATAGGGATAAACTGTTTTAAAATCCTGCGATCTAGACTTATCCCAAAAAGCAGTGTGTGATTTAAACTTATCTAAGATATTGGATTTATCTTCACTGTACATGTATGTTAAAATATAGTCGCACAAATTTTTAATAGTTTCATTTTTGTAGTTGTAGTTGTGATATTTTTGTTTTATAATATCTTTTTGACTGTGTGGTAATACTGTTAAACTTAGATACAATGGAAACGTTAGGTGTGTAGGGTTTAACATAATATTTCTATCATCTAACCATTCAAGTGTTTCAGGCAAATGATAAGCATTATAGATTGTGATTGTGGGTCTTGCTACCACAGTCATTCCAACAGTGTCTGCTATCTCTACATATTTGTTGATATTTTTTAATGCGTTTTCGTGATTGGTCAAGTGTCTTTGATATTCATTTTCTTCTTTAACAATACTATCTAAACTAACAGCAAGTTCGATATGATCAAACTCTTTCCATATATCTACAATTTTCTTCTTGGGCCATACTGTACAATTGGTACTGTAGTTTAATCTTATGTTTTTAGCATAGTCCTTTTCTACAGCATGTTCTATTAGTTTCCAATGATCTTTTATTATTAGCGGCTCGCCGCCTGTAAACTTAATGTATTTCATATCCTTTAGATGCGGGTATATACTATCTAAATTTGCTTTTGTGTGTTTTATCTTAGAACCAGGCTCACTACCAATTGCTTTTCCAACAAACGTTTTGCCATGATATTCCTGCTCTTCATCAAACAGTTTAAAACTATATCGACTGTCGCACATTCTACACATAAGATTACAGTCGTTACTGAGGCTAAGTTCCAAGTATTCTAACTTATAATTTTCAGTATCAACAGTTTTAGCGCCAACTTTTGGATGTTCGTTGAGACGCATACGTAAACTTTTTTTATTGTTGTCTTCTTCTTCATAGCAACGTGTACATCCTTTCAATCTTTCTCCAGCAAGTATACGCTTGCGAAGATCGTTTTGAAAGTCACTGTCAAATATCTCCTGGATACTGTAATTATCCAGCGTATGATCCTTGGGACGATAGTCTTCTAAGAATCTACAACAGGGTTTTACTCTGCCAGTGCCATCTACCATCTGATGATTCCATAGTACTGAACAAAAGGTTTCGTTTTCCATAAATATATTTATATACGTATTTAAAGGAGCAATCTTGGAACCGGTAGCAAGTTATTTTAAATGGAATCCCACTGGTGCATTTAGCGTTGACTGGTACATAGGTAAACGTTGTAATTTTAGTTGTAGTTACTGTGTGGATTATCTACATGATTACACAAGTCCTCATGTGCCATTGGAAAATATGAAACAGTTAGTGGACGTAATTTATGAAAAAGAAGGCGATAACGTACTGTGGAGTTTAACTGGAGGTGAGCCAACGATTAATCCAAAGTTCTTGGATCTATGTGCGTATATACGCAGTAGAGGTAGACGTTATATCAGTGTCACAACAAATGGTTCACGCACACTACAGTATCACAAAGACATGTTTGATCTAGTAGATGGTATTACACAAAGTTTTCATTTTGAGTTTATGGAAGATCGTATAGATGAATATATAGAAAAATTCATTGAATTAGAAAAATATAGATTAGAATTAAACAGCAAGTTAGCTAAAGGCGAACCTAAGAAAACACTTATACTTAGATTTATGGTTGAAACTGGACAGTTAGATAATGTAGAGCGCATGGACAGTGCATACAGAGCTGCAGGTATTACTAATATAGAACATAGATATATCAGACCGCCTGGCAAAGACAAGGGCAAAGGTATGCAACCAGAAGAGAAGTATAAATTCAAAGATGCACAAGACCCTAATCAAATAACAGACAAAAAACAAGTAACCAAAATAGAAAACAAAGAAGCTGAGTATTACGAAAACACAGAAAAGACTGCTATTAAACAAATATATCGCAGTACAGCAGATCCCGACAAACGTAAATTAAAGTTTTGGTTTCAGGACAGTGAAGGCGAATACCACGAAGAAGACTATCACTACAACGAACTAAACTACGACAAAAAGAATAATTACGAAGGTTGGATATGCTGGGCAGGCATGAAACATTTAAAAGTTACACCCACTGGCGACATATACATTGGCAGTTGTCATGTTGGTGGTAAGCGTGGTAACGTATATGAAAAAGATAGTATTGATTTGCCAACTGAGCCTATACGTTGTAGCAAATGGCGTTGTACAGACAATACAGATTTAAAAGTACCCAAGATCAAAGATTGGGATCATTACCATTTAGTCAAGGACATGATAGAATGGAAACCATAGCCAATCCAACCACACTGTGTAGTTCAATGAGCTACAATATTAGAGTGGATCATATACGTAGAAGAATAGCAAGATGTCCCAAGCAAGAAGGTGTTGAATTAAGTGCTGAATACTTGAGAACACACGGTGCTGACGTGTTTAATCATCAGCACTTTGCACTTGCACTAGAAGATATGAAGTTGGATCAAAAACCCCATATATGTAGATTGTGTCATCCAAGCTACAGAGACAGTAAAAATAAATGGCAAACAACTCAATGGAGTGTGAATAATTTTAAAAATTTAAAAATAAACACAACACCAGCAGCCATATGTGATTATATTTTCAGTGATGTGTGCAACATGACCTGCATGTATTGTGATGCTTATCACAGTAATCAGTGGGCTAAATTAACAAATGATCCTCAACCAATGAATCAAGAATGGGATAGTGCAGCAGAAGACTGTTTGGTTGATTACTTAAATCGTTATATTATAAATCAAGTGCCTCAATTTAGAATACAGATGCTAGGCGGTGAACCGTTGTTGAATTGGAATAAACTAGAAAAGTTTTTGTTACGTATTACTAAAGTGTTTGAACACACCGATACCGAACTGACTATTGCTGTCATCAGTAACTTAAATGTACTACAAAAGAATGTAGAAAATTTTGTTAAATTCAGTGAGCAACACAATATTAAAACAGAGATACAAGGCAGTATAGACACTGTAGGAGCAACAGCAGAAAACATTAGAACAGGTTTAAACTTTGATCTGTTTGTAAGCAACATGGATATATTTGCTAGTCGTAGTCAAATACAGTGCAGTATCAATGCTAGTGTTAATCTATTAAGTGTGAGTACAATGCCCCAACATTATCAATACTGGACTGATTATGCAGTGCGTCATCAACGCACACTTGGCAAAGATTTTTTGTTTGGTAACAATACTGTTACTAATCCTAAGAGCATGAGTATTACAATATTACCTAAATCATACATAGATTATATAGAAAAGTCAAGAGAAATATTAAATAAAAGTTTTAGCGATAACTCATATACACAAACATTGAATCGAAGGTTTGATATATTAGCCAATAATATTGGTATTGACAGAAATGAAAAAAATTTACAAAATGCTAAACAGTTTTATACACAGCAAGGACTACTCAAAGGCATTGATTATTTTAAAGTATTTCCAGAATTAGGTAGTATATTATGATTATAACAGGCAACCCACAAAAAGGACTAGCACAAGGTCTACACAAGATATATCCTCACGCAGTATATTGTAGTCGAGCTAGTGGACATGAACTTACTAGTAACAAAGGTATGGACGAATTTGCGCAGTTAGCGACACAACATGACACTATCATTATCAACAGCGCACTATGGCGCTTTCATCAAACTGTCCTACTGGATCTAGTATACAAGGCGTGTAGAAACGCCAACAATGACGCACATATTGTGTGTATAGGCAGTACCACAGACAGAACTAGCAAAGGCACAGCATGGCTATACAATGCTGAAAAGAAAGCACTCAGAGATTATTGTAACAGTTTAGCATTGGTTGGAGTGTGGCACAGCGGCCCTAAGATAAGTTATATTAGTTTTGGTACACTCAGCAACAACCAAGAAAAACATCCTGACAGAACATGCATGGATATAGATGTAGCTGTGAGCTACATAAAGTGGTTGATAGATCAGCCAAAACATGTTACAATAAATGAAATAAGCATAGATCCTATGCAAGAGAGACAACAATGAATATATTATTATGTGTAGCACTAGAAGCAGAGCTACCTCACAACAAATTACCGCCGACTAGTTCTGTTGTTTATACAGGAGTGGGAAAAGTGCAAGCCGCAACCAAACTAGCACAGAAACTTAACACATACTACAAGCCAGACTTGATTGTTAATTACGGCACAGCAGGAGGATTAAATCCTATGCTAAAAGGCATGTATGAAATAGGAGAGTTTGTGCAACGTGATATGATAGCAGAACCACAAGCACCCAGAGGCACAGTGCCTTTTAGTGATCCTATACTAAGCGATATCAAAACTGCCGCTCCTGCAATGCAAGTACGCTGTGGCACAGGTGATAGTTTTGTTATGGGACCCGATCCTTGGTTTGTAACAGCAGACATTGACTGTGTAGACATGGAAGGTTATGCACTGGCATATGTAGCACAACAATATGGTATTCCATTTAGAAGTTTTAAATATATCAGTGATATGGCAGATGAGAATGCCGCAGATGAATGGGCCAACAATGTTGCTGCAGGTGCAGAACAATTTTTAGAGTTGTATGCAAAACTATGAATGAAGATTTAAAATGGAGCGAATATGACTTTACCAAAATCCCGTATGATGACATTGTTCAAGTCGGACAAAGGACACTCTTGTATAGAGACCTCTTTACTGTTAGCTGGTTGCTTGGAAGATTCTGCAACTACAAATGCAGCTACTGCTGGCCCTACGCAAGAAGCGACCGCAAAGATCATAGACCTACAGAACTATGTCTCAAAACCATCGACGAAATAAAAAGACAAGCACGTGGTAATGGTTTTAATAGTTTTCATTTTAGTCTGTCTGGCGGTGAGCCTACTTTTCACCCAGGATATTTGGATATTTTGCGTCATTTGGCTGATGATGTTGGCAACACTAATTATACCTCTGTGCATATGACATCAAACTGTAGTCGCAATATGCGATGGTTTGAAGACTATGTAGAACGTGTAAAACCTTTTCATAGAGCTAGTATTACAGCGAGTTTGCACACAGAACACTTAAATACACAAGTAAAGATGCAAGACTTTGCAGATAAGTTAATACTATGTCAGGAGAACGATGTACAGATTACCATTAACATGGTTATGGTCCCAGATTGGTTTGAAAGAGACTGGGAGAACGCATTGTTCTTCCACGAGCAAGGAATCAACGTCACACTCAAGCCACAGTCGGATCCCACGGCATCAAGAGTCGTGGACGGTTATACGGATGAAATGTTACAGCGATTGTGGAACGGTATGCCGCAAATGGCATATACAGAGTCAAAACGCAAATGGGCAGATCGTCCAAGGCCAAGTTTCGAACTGCCGCCTTATGCAATAGGTGAAAACGATAAAAGTGTGCCGTGGCACATGCAAGTAGAGTTTACTGACAGCAAAGGCAAGAAATGGTACATGGATCAAGCAGAACGTTTCAATGCTTTTAACTTCAATGAGTTTAAAGGATGGAGTTGTAATGCTGGATACAGCGGTATCATTATCAGAGAACCAGACGGCAGTATTAAACGCAGTTACAGTTGTGCTGATGTGCCATTGGGTAATATAGAAACAGGCTTTAAACTGTTTGATGGACCTAGAGTTTGTATTAGTGATAATTGTGTTAGTAGTGCTGATAGTAAAATACCCAAGAGAAAAATATGAAAACATTTGCTATACTCAGTTATAATCGTACTGGCAGTACAGTTGTAGGACAGTGTTTAGCACAAGCGCATCAAAAAGAATACATAGGTGAAATAACCAATATACCATTTGTATTGATGCGGTATGATGAAAACGGCAAAGATGTAAACGTACCGTACGAATCACCATTGCCCAAGGGAACATATGTAAAAACATATGATCAAATAGATGGTGCGGTACAACGCAGTTTTTTATACGACAATCCCAAGCCGTTTGATATAGGCAGTGAAAGATATTATAACGAAGTAATCAAACGAAAACAACTGCTACAACAAAATGTACACAATCAAGACAAGAGTTTCTTTAAGATACAAACACAAACATTTGCACAAAACTTTCAAGATCCTCAACTGTTACACGGATATAGTTTTGTATTTTGTGCAAGAAGAGATATCAGAGAACAAATACTAAGTTATCTAATAGCCAAACACACTAAAATAATGCACATTGGCTATCAGGATCAAACTGTAGATGTGCCTACATTTGATATTCAACGTCAGCATTTTGATTTTTGTGTACAAGGACTACAAGAAACAAATCGTTTGTTTGAATACTTTAAACAGCGTAAACAGATAGATACTGTTATACATTACGAAGACTGGCAAGATGATGTAGATAAAATATTGCCGTTATTAGGTTACCCTACACAGAGTGTTGAAACATTTAAAAAGATAAAATACACACTAGGACACAAAAGTAATCTTGTAAATAACTTAGAACAGGTGATGAGTTGGATGCAAGATCCTGATGTATTTGAATACAAATATACACTTTAGGAAATAATTATGAACAAGATAGCAACACTATTAGACAATAGAAAAAATACTAGATGCTTTAGCGATAAGCCTGTAAGCACAGAAATAATAAATGATTTACTAGCAGTTATCAATCGTATACCAGCCAAAGAACAACAAATGCCAACTGAAGTCTTTGTGCTAGGAAACAATGCACAAGATATGAAACAAGAGCTATATGTTAACACAGAGTGCGAAGTAGATGTATTCAATCCACAGTTACTAGCACCTGTTGTGTTTTGTTTCTGTCGTAAAGAAAACGTAGTAGATGCAAATGGTGTAACAGATCCTAGTGTGCCTCCGGCGGCATTAAATGAACTACACAGATACTATGCAGGTATGGCTAGTATGGCAGTTGGGTTAGCTGCTTTGGATGCTGGCTTAAACATTGGTTTCTGTCAAAGTCAAGGGTTAGACGGATGGACAGGCACACAAGATGAAGCTAGAGGCGGAGCAATAACAGTTAACGGTGAGCTTAGAAAAGTATCATTGAGTTTGGGCGTAGGATATCCTGCTACTGAAACAGATCATATGAGTAGATCTAGAGTTACAGGAAAACAATCAGACAACATGAGTGCTGAAAGTTTGGTAAGACGTGGATTAGAAGAAACTCGCCCTAGACCAGGACTAAACAGTTATGTGAGTATATTTGGACAGGATGATGTATCATTGCCAGACACATGGCTTAATCTTCCATTGGAGAGTGCGTAATGTCAGAATTAATTAGCGCAATAGACTATAGTGTAGACTTTGATCAACTAGTAAAAGATTCCAAATTGGTATTGGACAAATACCCATTTAATAATCATAATCAAATATGTTTTCAAAATACAGTAGGTGTTGACCCTGATCCGTATCAAGGCACAGGTGATAGTAGACTAGATCATTGTCCTATGTATGGACTAGAAGAATCAGATTTTACTGAGTTTAATCCTGAGTTCAACGGAACAGTGTTTGAAGAAATATTCAAAACGTTTCCTCACAACATGGGAAGAATGAGATTAATGAAAGTACCTGCAAAAAAATGTTATTGGATGCACAATGATCCAGGCATGGTAAGATATCACTTTGCAGTAGACACAAATGAAAATTGTTTTATACTGTACAGAGATCACAAGCATTTTCATATACCAGGCGATGGTGTATGCTATGAGATGAACACAGACGAGTATCATACCGCAGTAAACGCTAGCAGAGACGATAGAATACATTTGGTTATCAGCGGCATTTAAATGTTTGATAAAATAACAACACATCACGATCATATTCATTTTACTCCAGATAGATTTGCAAAAGAATTACCGTTGCTTGTAATGAGTCACGGCTCTGGAGGTATAAGCGATATAGATATAGATTTTGCAAACATAGCATGTGCTAACGGATATCAAGTTATTGTAGTTGACCATTTTACTAAACGTAATGTCAAAAGTCAAATATGGCATGACGTAGATAATATCTATCCTACATTTGATGATAGAGCTGAAGACATTTATACTGTGAGTGCAGTGTACAGTGCTACTAAAAAATTATTGTTTGGCATCAGTGCAGGCGGTACAGCATGTTTGATATGTAGTGCAGACTTTGATAAAACCTTTGTAGCATATCCTGCACTGGTGGGAATAACAGCGCCAATGCTAGAAGCACATAACGTAACTATTGTAACAGGCAATGATGACAATTGGACACCTGTTGTACAAGCACAAAGATATGCAGAATATGTAGATGTAGAATTACACACAGTTGATGGGTTTCACGGATTCTTAAATCCACGTGAAGATAGATTTTTAGAAAATGTCGTAAGTCTCAGAGATATTGAATTGCCTATACCGTTTGAAGGAACGTTAGATAAATTAAATTATCAAAAAGGAGTAACTGTAAAGTACAACGAACAAAGTAGGTTACTCACTGAAAACTTATTCACTGAATGGCTATCCTAAACGCTGTAAACGTGTTTTTTGTGTGCTAGCATACACTTGATTATACTCCGCAATACTGATATTAGGCAACTCAAACTCTCTGTCAATGACGCTTTTAAGTGGTGTGTAGCACACATTTTGCCAGCAGTTAGAGTCTTTGTTTACTCCTATAAACTTGCCAGTATCGTTGTGTTGTCTACATGTATTACACATGTTATCGTGTAGTATCCAGTTTCTGTCTTCGCTGATATAGTTGACCAAATCCTGCATACTTCGCCTACGCATTAGTAACTCAATACTAATGAAAGCATAATCATACCCCAATTGAATTGCTTTATCTACTTCGTATGGAATAAACCAATCTTCACTCCAACGTACATTACGCTTACTGCCTCGGTTTCTGTAGTCAGGATGATAATATGTTCTAGTGCTACAGCGCACAGTATTATTAGGATAATGTCCGTTGTTCCACAAGCCGCTAAATGCAACAATGTTGTTGTCGTCATAAATGATTTCAAAACTATCAAACTTGTCAACAACTTGATCTAAGTTATAATAGTTCTTTGCATTACGATGATTGTCGTTTTGCTCTATCCATGCACATACATTTTTTAAATTTTCCTTGTGCTTTGGATAGTCTGGGCTTTCAAGAATGTTTATTATTTTCATAATCGATGTCCGATAAAAGTTACGTTTATTATTTTCATTCAATAAGTACTAATATTACTTATAAGGATAACAGTTGTTAGATATTAGAAAAATTAAAATGTTTCCAGATGATGTGTTTGTTTTAGATCATGTTACGGCACTACAGGGTCATAAAATAAATTGGGGGCATGATATTGGTAAAATCGAATCGATACTACAACAAAATCTAGATGCAGCAATAGCATCAAACCAATATAAACACTATGCATTTAATACAAGCCTAGACGGCTGGGTAAAACTGTTTGATAATTTTGTCCAAACAAACCCTAATCTACTTTGCTTTACAGGTTGCTTAGATGTAGATAATCCAAGATGGATCTGGTGGCCGCATTGGCAAATTGTAACTGACACTGATACACCTCCTATAACAAATCCTAGTTTACCTAATCTTAGATGGCAATTTTGGGTAAGACGACCTAGACCACATAGAATAGAACTGATTAAACACATTGCTAGATTGCAACCCGAGCAAGGAGATATTATATTTCCTCATCATCTAATAGAGCCTACAGGCAGAACTTATCCCACTACTCGAGAACTATTCCAAGATGACCACCTATACGATAGTATACAGTCGCAATTTAATCCAGCAGTAGATATACCACAAGGTGAAAACGGAGCATATCAAAGCAGTTATCAATTACGTTCACAAAGAGCTATAGATGTTGTAACTGAAACTATGACTGATTCACAAAATGGTATATATTTTAGTGAAAAAACACACAAAGCAGTTAGAAGTGGACAATTGTTTTTAATACTAGGACAACAACATTGTATACGCAGTCTCAGAGATTATGGTTATAAAACTTTTGATAATGTAATTGACCATTCATATGATGCAGAGCCTCACATGCCCACACGAGCTAAAATGATTGCAATTGAATTAGATAGGTTGAGTAAACTAAGTCAGTCTGATTTTCGTGGCTTGTGGACTAGTACATACAATGATAGATTGCACAATCAACAGTATAAAAAATATAATGTGGAATATTGGAAAATGTATCTACACAGTTTCTTTTAAGTCTTTGTGTATTGTTTCAGCATACAATATTTGTGCTTGTTTGCCCGGATGTGTCCCGTCAAGAGCTTTGTCTGTTTCTCGAAACTTAAACATATTACCGCCTACGGTTGTAATATTCTGCATCCAATCTTTCATTTCAAAGTCTTTACCAGTTGTAAAACTGTGATAGTTTTTAATACCAATTGTATCGAGGAAAAATGCACAATGACTAATTCTAAGTTGATTGTCTATTTTAAGATCAATGTCGCTGTAAAAGTTTTCATAAAATATATCAGTAAGTTTCTTATTTGCATAACGTGTTGACATACCTATCTTAACAGTATTATCGTTGTTAAAAAAACAAAATCTGTGTGCAGTATTCCAATTGACTATAACAAAATCATTGTCTTGATATTCAAAGTTTACGATATTGTGCCATATTTCTTTATTACTTGCCCCTGGAACTCCACAGTTTTTCAAGTCTACTTGTAGTGTTTCAGCAAGTACAGAAGGCCATGCGTATATACTAGGAACAGTTGGAGTATCTATGTTATCATCTAGTGCATAGCCAAACGTGATGCTATCGCCAAATGCAACCAGTCTACTCATTGTATTCAGATCTGCTTTCGCTACTGTACACTTCTCTGTATAACCATTTGATACGGTTTTCTAACATGTTGATTGTTGTGTGAATGTGTCCGGTGTCGTGAGGCTGTAACATGTCTTTGAGTATTACAACCTCACGTTTC
>Ga0181392_1000156_pt1 | contig 24458 bp, 27 predicted proteins | sample 15SPOviralmetaG_FD_130083 | JGI IMG/M metagenome (GOLD analysis project Ga0181392, IMG submission 130083) | Marine viral communities from the oligotrophic San Pedro Time Series (SPOT) site, San Pedro Channel, CA, USA - 15 SPOT_SRF_2010-09-15 | ecosystem: Environmental > Aquatic > Marine > Strait... | reverse complement strand
CTGTCAAACTTTTTTTCATAATACATAAATAATATCTAAATATTTATAATTTATATTTCTAATTATACTTTTTATTATTTTTTCTCTCTTTCTCTCCTAGTAAGAAGAATTAAAAGAGTATATATATATATAATATAATATTAGTAAATATTATTACTGATATTAGTTTGGTAAAAAAAGGAGATAAAAAAAGAGATAAAATAAATTAGGGAGTTAAAAAGTGTCTACTTCGAATTATGAATAGTCACCCAGTTCTTATCGTGAATTTCACTATATTTGATACCAAAATAATGGTTAGTTTTTTTCTTGGAAAATTTCTTCTTATATACGTTTTTGGTTTGGAATACTTTGTAAATCTTTTGAGGGGAAGCTGCTATTTCATATTTAATATTCACCAATTTATTCACATCAGTACAAGGGATATAATCACTATCGTTGCCAGTAATTTCAAAAATATTTAATATATTCTCTGTATCATCATTCTCGTCAGTAGTTGCTTCTGTAGTTGATTCTTTTACACAAGAAGGCAATGGTTTAGGAGTTTGGTCATAGTTGTCAAGAATTATGTGAATAAAGGCATTGATGTATTTATCCTGTCTACATTTATCTTTAATACTTTCATCTGCCTTTTTTATTTTGGCAAGGGGATTTAACTTTTTCTTATCACTCACAAATTGACAAGGGAACTCAAACTTACATAAAGTTTCCAAGGCGTCCTTAGGTTCAATTTTAGGCAAATCATTACAAAACAATATTGGTCGACATTGTACCTTGAACTTAATTTCATCTTGGTAATTCTTTCTTGCCTCAATTTCATCACCACCAGAAGATAACTTCTTTAAAATATTGCCATTCAAAACATAATTACCCTTAGCATCAATTGTAATTTCATTTGTAATCATTAACCTAACAAACATAAAATCCACCAACCAAGACAAACTCTTCGCCTCATCGCCCTTACAACCTTGCTTCATAATAAAATTCTCAGAATTAGTTGTATTCACATAACATTCGAAAGCATTATTTAAAAACCCACCAAGCACACCTTTACCACTATTACGCTCACCTTGACCTACTGCCCACGCTTTATCTTCAATGTGTCCTGCCAATCCTCTCGCAATATAGTGAAGGAAGTAATCTCTAAATTCAATATCATCGTCAAAAATTGGATTCAAAATTTCTTTATATACAATATCAATATCTTTTTGTATTTTCATAGGGTATCCCCTTGATATTTTTTTTGTCGTCATAATAGAATTAAAACCTTTGATAAATCGACGCTTAGTAAAGTCATAATATCCATCATCAAAACATATCTTTTTTAAATTTGAAAAAAATAATTTATTCAAGAATTGTGAATCTTCAGTTCCTCGAACAAGTTGTATAATATCATTAATATTTTTAGTATTTTTATTACAAGGGACTAAACCATCCATAACAGGTTGTAGTAAATTATATGTAGGTACAATATCTTGTAATAATCGTTTCACTACTTTAGGATTCATATTCCAAACACCACGATGTTTTATAATATACATTTCATTACACATATATAAATCTTCCTTTAATTTATCAGTAATATAATCAGCTGCTTCTTTTTGATTTTGGCAGATCACATAATCGTTCAAATCATTGTGTACAAAAAACTTCTTGAATGATAAATTAACTCTTATATTCGTTTTTTGATATAAGTAATCACTACATTCATCTAGAACCTTTTTATTTAATCCTTTCTTTTCAATATGTAGACCATCGTGAATCAAAGCACCAACACTAAAACCATTATTTTCGAAAAACTCTCTCATCAATAATAACATCTTACATTCAATAGTTTGGGCAACAAAAGACAAAGCAGTGCCATTTATATTGTAATAACTCTTACCTTTCTTTTCAATAGCATAATCTTTGAATTTTTCATAATCGTTGAGCTTCAAAAGTTTCTCAGTATTAATGCTAATTTCATCTTTCAATTTGGTAAATAACTCTGGTATATTCTTTTCCTCACATTTATTTTCAACACACCATTTTTTAAAACCACCTCCATACATTACCTTCAGCAACAGAACTTTTGTAGCATCTCTATCAATATTTATTTTATTGAATATATCGAAATATGTTTGTCTATCATTTACATATAATTTCAAGTATTCTACATCAAAGTTCAACTTCGAAAAAAGATCAAGTAAGAATACAGGATGGGCATTATCTATATCTATGTCTCGATAGTATTTATTACATAAAGCACCTTTCACAACTCTTTTCATATAAGATTGAACAGCACAAGTATCTTCATCAATATCTTCAACCTTGTTCTTTTTGAATACTTTAATATTTAATCTACCAATTTCATTTTGTATATACTTTACCTTAACTTTACCACCATCAGAATATGTTAGATATTTTTTGAGTTTCGCTTTATGTTCATCATCTATAATATTACTATTCAACAATTTATAAGCATTTTGGTAATCGAATTTTTCAACGATAATAAATTCATTCATATTATTATTTAGATTATTTTTTTGATATGTTTCCAATTTCATCATTTTATATAATATACTAAGAAAATAATTCTTTAAATAAAAATAAATTAAATAAAAATAATATATATATAAAGAAAACATTATCTATATATATAATATACAATGGACATTACAATGGATATGATACCAGAAGAATTAAAAAGACAAATAAGATATGAGCATCAAAAGCAGTACCAAAAGAAAAATAAAGAAAAAATTAATGCTTATCGTCGTGAAAAGTATAAGAACAATGAAGAACATCGAGAACGCCTCAAAGCGTATCAACGTGAAAAAAATAATAAAACTAAAAAATATAATGAAGACCCAGAATATAGAACCAAGATGAAAGCCAGGTCTAAGAAATACTATCAAATAAAAAAAACACAAGAAAAAAATTATGAAGAACTAGATAATAAAATAAATGAGAATACTATAGATGAAAAGGAAATATTAGAAATACCATTTAAAAAGTAAACCATATATAATATTGTAGGGGAAGTTGATCGACCCCCTACAACTCCGATTCCCATCATTATATATATATCGATTTAGTTGAAAGACAAAGTTAAAATGTCACCAGATTAAATTAATTTGTTGACAGACTTTATATGGAACGCAAGTTGTACAAACCTTTCAAATCAAATGCCAAAAACAAAAAATATTCAGTTTATGTTATGAAGAATGGTAAAAAAAAACTTATACATTTTGGTGACAGCAATATGGAACACTTCAAAGATAAACTTGGAGAATATAAACATTTAGACCACAATGACCCTATTCGTAGAAAGTCTTACTTAGCACGAGCGAAAGGTATTAGAGATAAGCAGGGAAACCTTACTTACAACGACAGGAATTCAGCAAATTACTACAGTATTCGTTATTTATGGTAGCAATTTTCCTATTTACTATACTATCAAATAATCCAATAATCCAACTTTACTAAATTAACACAATAATCCAAGAACGTGTGAATTATCACTCTTTTTTAACATAAATTTAAGGATTTTCACCCTATTCCAGCAATAATTTTAAAATTATTATACTATTTTAACATAAATCCGATAAAATATGCTATATTATTCAACATAAATGTCTAAATATGTGTTAAATACTATAAAATATACTATAATAATGTGTTAGAACCATTTAAAGAGATTTTTTCTGCTTAGTGCCTTCTATAAACTCATAATCAATATCGCTATCTTTTTTCTTGGTTTCGTTAGAACATAGAAGTAGTTCAATCATTTGCCTAAGTTCAGTCATATTTCTATGAACTGCTACCAAATTACTTTCAACTCGAGCGATTCTATCTTGGTTGCTTTCACGTTTGTTTGGCATTATATCTAATATCTATATTTTAAATATATTTGTATTTATATTATCAAGGTTCTAGATGTTCAGGTTCTGGTTCTTTATCACGTGGTGTATCTGGTGTATTTTTTATTATTTCATTTTTCTCGTGTAATATTTCCCTTTTACATTTAACACAAGGAGTGTCTATTGTTTTACACCTTGATTTGATAATCACAGCAATACAGCCTGTTAAAACTGCTCCACAAACTGTCACAAAATATCCAAGTTCTTCAAGTGTGAATTTGTCCATATATTATTTAAAAGATATTATAAATTTCTTATGTTCTATTTTAACATCATACGTGGACTTTTTATTTCTTCTAGTTTTTGGATTTGAGTGTTGGTAGTAATACTTCTTTTGATATGCTAATATCTTTTCGCGATTATTTAAATAATATAATTTTGAATAGCATTTGCTACAGCCACAATCAAGTCTTTGTTTACATTCCATATATATTATTTATTACTTTTTTTTTTCGCTTCAATCGACTCTTCATATTCAGCTTGAGTTTGGAATGGTAATATTTTAGGAGGTGTGTACAATTTTTCGATTCTATATATTATCGATGAGAAACCATCTAGCTTAGCAGGTCTCCCATTGTTATCATATATTTCAGTTATTATGGAATTTAGTACAACTCTTTTTTTGAATATAAATTCCATCGAGTCATCTCCAGATACAGAATAATAATCAGCTCCTGGAAACGCTTTATTAACTATAGCAACTACTGGTAAATTTGAAGAAGAATCTCTATTGCCACCAAAATATTGTATTGCTGGTAAAATATCAGAACGAATTTGATAAAATGGAATATTTGTTTTTTTTGGTAAATCCATAGCATACATTTTTGAACTAAGTTGGTCTTGTGTAACCTGGTACGGAGCAACGTCTCTATAGTTTACATTAGTACCATCTTTTTCCATAACCATCATATTATTAGGCAATGATAAAGTATTAAAGTAACTAATACCAAATGGATTTGTTCGCCATTTCATTATATCATTTGCTGCTACATTAGCATTTGATGTAAATGGATATATTATATTATTTAATATATTTACACCAGAATCTAAATGTCTATATTGTCTATTTAATATAATTCTTTCAATATCAAATAAATTTTTCACCATATATGAATAGACTTGATCTTTTGAAAATCCTAATTTGTCCCAAAGGGAATTATTATATGAATTCGAATCCACCCCAAAGTTTTCAATAAATATTCCACAAGCAGCATCGAATATAGTATTTGTTTTCATTAAACCAAGAACGTTTACATCTCTATCACTTGGTGTGTCTATTGTATTGGAGACCTCAATTGTTTGTTGTGATATTGGACTGGGATTTAACTGGTATATAGCATTACCTTGGTTAGGATTAATTGTAGTAGGAAAGTCAACATCGTGAGCAGCAAAATAAGCATCATCAGTTTCTGACCCTCCTTTTTGTCCTCTATAATAAAAATTTGTAACATTTCTGAGAATAGAGGTATCATACCCACTTAATGCTGTGTTGAACTCTCGCCTTGGTGTATGTAATCCTTCAAATGTAAACCTACTTCCAATATCATCAAAATTAAATAGAATCGAGTCTGCTCCTAAGTATATTTTATTCTGTGCTGTGCCATAATCATAAATAGTCAAGTCTTCAGTTTTAAATTGGTTTTGAAAAATTGCTTCACCAGTCCCTGCTCCTGTTATACCATCAATCTTTGTAGATAATTGTGATTTTGTAGTTACACCAGAAAACAATAAGATAGATTGATTACCTAGCGCAGAAAAACTTCTATCCCAACCTATTTGTCTAAAACGTAGAGGTAAAGTAGTAGTTGAGTTAGTTAGTGGAAAATTAAAAAAGTTATTGCTATAAATAACATTTCCTTCTGAATTTGTTGTACTATTTATTTTTAGTGTGATTTTAAATTTTGCGTATTCTATATCTCCACTTAAATACTTTTCAAATACACCATAAGCGTTATTTTCACCATAAATGTTTTTCTTTGAAGGGTCATATTTTATAAATACAGGATTAGTCATAAATTCATTATATTCAGGAGGTGGTTGACCAAAACCAGGCATTGGATACATAGACTCATTTGAACCAAATCGGTGTAATTCCCAACCAACGTGGAACTCATCATTTGGCATCATATGTAAAAAAACATATGTTTGCGGTGTTGCCATAATTTCCTTAGCAGGTTTGTTTTCATATAATTCAGAATCTTCCACTTGATAATTAAATAAAATACTAAATTGTTTGAGGTTTGCCTCATTATACAATATATTTGTTTTGATTTCAAAATCAACTAGACCAGTTGTAGTCCCTATTTCAACCTTTTCCATTATTTTATATATTTCTTGTTGTGTATGTGTATATTCAACATTTCTATTAATATTTCTACCTGCCATAAAAACATCAGGGTTATAAACACCAATATATTTGAAAGCATCTTGATAAGCTTGAACTTCAGAATCACTATTCAAAAACCACGTATTAAGACCAGTTCCAGGTTCATTTATTTTTTGAGAACCATTATATTGAACATTATAAAAACTAGTATATGAATCTTGATAGAAATTTCGAATACTAGCACAATCAATCAATTTAAATACAGAAGATTCAGCATAAAAACTGCCATTTATTTCTATGGGTACCATAGTTCTATATGATAAAGGAGCAACTGCTCCTGGATATTGTCCATCATTTATTTCTTGATAAACTTCCATCTTTTGGATTTTAGGTTGAGACATTTTATTTAATTTATCTGTTATTATTTGTGCTATAGCACTTGGAGTCGAGAACCCTTCAGGTATTTCAATTTCCACTTCCTCAACATATGGATAATATTCAAATCTTGTTACATTTCGTACTCTAGTTACTGGATACCCTGGATTTTGGTCTCCTCGTTGATCCCCTGTATATCGAGAATTGGGGTCTTGAACCATAATTGTATACCTTTTGTTATCAAAGGGAAAATTATAATTAAAATTCGATTTATATGTGGAGGATGTAATACCTAACTGAATCTCATCATCTTTTTCATTTCCTTTACTACATAAATAAGGTTCATATTTTTCAGCACTATAACTAAATCCAGGATATGGTAAGGGAAAGGAATTTTGACAGTCAGCAGTTTTATAATATGTGAATTGAATTTTTACTTTATTGTCATATACATCTTCAGTTATTAATTCATATTTTCCATCATATTGAACTGTCCCAGAAGGCAAAATCCCATATGGACCAGATGCTGGTTTGTATTTAAAATATGAATTTGTACCAATTTTCTCCTTATCAAATTGTATGACCTCAGACCCAGCACCTACTTGGTTGACATATGCTGATTGGACAACAAGTTTAGAATTTTCATCTATTACTATTCCATCATTTATTTTATTAATCCATCTTGAATTAATATTATTCTTTTCAAAAGAATTGTTTATATTTGCTTCAATATATGTATAATCTGAACTCATTTATATTATAATATATTAAAATAAAAAGATTTTTGTTAAAACTTTAGTGTCCTTTATTTAAGAAAATAAGACATTGAAAACTCCATTTTCCAATACTAAGAGTTTTCCAATTTCTAACCAAACTCTTTGAGTAACATCGTAGTCATCTGGTACTACTGATGTGTTTTCAATGTGAAGTTCGATACCTCGATTATTGATTCGCACATCATTTGGGATTTCTGAGGCAAAATATGCTTTATTATTACTTAAGGTTGCCATATTCTTATCGCCATATTTTACTCCTTCATTATAATCAGAACCAAATGCAGGACTTTTGAAATCACCCCCTATGATGTTTGGTGCTGCTCCTTCAGCTGCTAAAATTTTAGTGTATTGTTCAGCAATATTTTTTATTGGAACAGGGAAAAGTAATTCATCATTCAATTTAATTTGGTATGCTAAATTACCTATTTCATTGGATAGATACTGATTATTTATATTGTTAAAAAAATTTACATCGGTGCCATCTATTTTAGTAATAACGTTTGAAACAATTATTTTCCTAACTTGTTTACCAGCACCACCCAAATTTCGAATATAACTAGCATTGGTACTAAAATTATTTTGCCCAGTAACTAATTGGTAATCTAAAAATGGCATAGTCAACTTTTTGTTTTCACTTTTAAATTTTTCCATAACATTTTCTGGATATTGTATATAATCAGCAACGAATTTACAATTGTTGTGGTCAATCGAGTACACATTAATAGCAGTACTAGAAATATTAGAAAAGCGAAGTGTGTTGCTTGGTTGAAAATAAAGTTCGATTTCAATATTATTATTAATCATAAATAGTGGTAATTGGTGTAATCTTAAAACCTCAAATAAATCTGATATATTTATGGCAAATGTGCTACCATTTTTTATTAATTGGTTTTCGTGTGGTATCAAACCAATACCATCAACTCCAAGAGTAGGTCCTGATGCTACAACTAAATTTTTATCATTTTCAAACACAATACTGGTTGGTTCTTCTTCACCTGTTAACTGAGCATTATCAATAGCAGGTACTTTTAATTGTTGGAAAGCGTGAATTTTGCCAGCCATTACTCGTTGTTTTTGTACCATATCCTCATTAGTTTCGAACATATTTTTGTAACCTCTGAGGTGATTCCAGTCAGAGGTATCTACTAAAATTCGATTTCCACATCGTAGCACACATCGTTGGACGATAGATTCTACTCCCACAGAATGTGGTAGAATGACCCCATCATCATTGTCACCACTATCCTTTTTGAAGGCAATTAGCAACTTTGAATTTGAGTGTAGGATTCCTCGCCTTTCTAACGAAAATCTCATAAAAGAATTGCTTGAAACTACAGGGTCTAAAATGGATGTGGTGACTTCTTGGTTCATTTGAAAGTTTTTAGGACTAACTTGTAAGATAGAAGGTGTACTCATTTTTATATTATTAACATATATTTTTATATTTAGAATTATTTTAATTCAAAATTTGGACTCCATTATTGCCAAATACTAAAGTAGAACGATTATGTGCGAACAAATAAGCACTATTCGCAAAATTTGTGTCTAAATCAGACGCTATTGATAAATTGAACTGTCCTCGTGAAAAATCTGCTCCTGTGTCAGATACGCTATCATATCGACATCCTATACCATAGACAAAATCACCATATTGCTTGTCTACATTTTCATAATCTAAGGTTAAATCATTATTTAGTGGTGAACTATCAGTTGTTGTGAGATTTCTAAAATTACGAATAGCAGATATATATCCTCGAGTAATTTGAGGGGCTGGAAGGGTATTTTCGTCAGTGTGTGGGAAGGTGAGCATATATTGATAGGGAAATGCTTCTCCATTACGTAAAAACTGAATTTGAGAAGGGTTTGCCTCTTCCACATCACTTTTCATCAAAGGTAATGTTCTTAGGCCATCGTGACTGTAACTATTTACGTGTGTAGAAGGGACAAAATTTGCCCAAATTGATAATACATTCGATAATCCTAAATTAAAATTTAAAGTAGCATAAGCAGAGTTAATAACAGAGTAATATGAGCTAATAGAATTGTATATAAATTCTTTTGGTGGAGAAAACCCTGTGACAATTTCACACGTAAGAGAAAGGTTAGATAGTTCATAAGTGGGTGAGGTTGCTGCAGTTCCTCTATCAAACACTTGACTATCTGGTGCTAAATCTAACGAAATAATAAGTCCCTCTTGAAGTGGTATAGGGTTTTTCCCTAATAATAGTCCAGTTGGCAGAACTATACTAAAATCTTGTTCAACATTTTTTACGATGTCATCATTTGTGCCAATAGAGTTAGTGCTTGCTTGTTGGCAATTCATCGGACCAATAAGTTGGAATCCTGAACTAGATACTGAATAATAACTGCTAAGAAATCTATTGTAAAATTTTATTTGCTCTATAATTTGATTACCAGTTTGTGTTGAAATAGTGATCATTTCTAATAACGCCATTATCCCTAGACGAGGATTGGTGCTAGCAGCACTACCTCCAAGATTTCTGCCCCTAAATCTACCATTTAATCTTATTGTGCTACCTAATAGTGCTGTGTTAGAAGAAGAACCAAATTGGTATTGAATAATTGGTGTACCTTGAGAATATGCTACAACTCCTGATGCTGGTTGGTTGCTAGGTTTTAAGTGAACATATTTGCGACTCATTTTTATATTATAAACATATATTTTATTATTAAGAATTATTTTAATTATAAAGAATCATTGTACTAATATACGACTAATACACAACTTCAACACCACTGTTTGAGATAACAAATTCTCGAACGTGGTACACATAGGCATTTAACATTTTATTTTTGGTTGGATTGTTATAATTTATATTCAGTTGAAAATCCATATTCCTCGTATCCATAACTTGATTTGAAAGTGCTAATACCCTACCAATAACACAATTTGTGAGAACATCATTAAAACTCCTTGGCATTATACCAGCGAATACCAATGCCTTTTCTAGTTCAATTATATAATCAATATTATATATATTTTGACCACTTGACATTTTGGAAGCGTTGACTGGTCTATCAGGCTGTAATCTAGCAGACCCATCGCGACCATAAAACCATTGGTAATCTTGTAGTGTATCATAAAAACCACTTATGTTGTTTCTTTGTCCACCAAAATTCAAAAGATTGGTACTTTGGCTCTCATTCAATCCTACTACAGGTACTACAAGAATAGATTTTGCCTTGCTATTCATCAAATTAAACATAACAGTTGCTGATGTATCTGAAGCAAGAACACTCTTTCTATAGTTTTGATAGGAATGACATTGATAAATAATTTTACCATTTTCTTTCATTTTGCTCACCATTTCACTATCATCAACCATTACCTCCTCCACAATTAGTTCAACATTAGAAATCTCGTAACTAATTTCATCATTATCTGTTGCTAATATCGAAGACGACAAAATTCCAGTTCCAGCATCAATAGCATCTCCAACAGGAGTGGCATCATCAGAAAGTGTGATCTTAATAAATTTGTAATCAACACCTGATTCAGTAACAGTGACCAAATCTATTTCTTGAATTGCGACATCTTGTGTTCCTTCGTTATCACCAATATTTATTTTCTCGCCTAACTTAAATGGAACTCTATTATTATTAACCATCATATTATTTTCATATGCCAGAAAAACTTCGTAAGCAGCAGTCGCAAGCGGCCAACCATCGCCTATATTCCCACCAGCAACGTGTGATAAGGTAGGAGTATAACCTGTTGTAACAGCATTTCTTAAACCCTTGAAGCAATATTTATTTTCTTCACATAAAAGTTCGATGCGAATACCACCCATTAGACGATTTGGGAACACAGTTTTACTAGAACTAAAAATTCCAGAGCATATTGGAATTGTTACAACAGTATCTAATGATTGGACTAGTTCACCTTCGCCTGTATTCTCTATCCAAGGGTTGCTAACACTGTTTGTTTCTCTTGATTTACGAAGTCCACTCCAATTCATTTGTTTCGCATCGTGAAGAACGACCCCTTCGGTCATCCCTCTCTTTTTTTCTAAGGAAGTATCAGTATCATACATATATTTAATATTTACTAAACTATTATAATTTACAATTTCTTCTAGTAATATATTATCACGATTAAAAATTCTTAATGTATTAAAAAATACATTGGCACCTAAATAAGGGTCAACTTGGGCAATGAAATTATTCGTATTTGTGATATTCACATTAAACCTTAAAAAGGAATCAGCACCACTAAAAAATCCAACTGTATCATCAACCTCAATCACAATTTTGTTATTTTGAGAAAAATTTAGACCATTTTGAGCAGTGAATGATACTTTTCTTTGTTCCACTTTCTTTTTAACATCTGAAGCAAAAAAAGACGACATTATATTTTATATAAATATTTTATTTAAAAGAAATTATTTTATTTTTGATAGGAAACTAGTATTAAAAATTTCCAGATTCGTGAATAAGAGAATTTATAGGTTTTGCTTGATTACTAATAACACCAAGAGATGACCAATTAGTTGATATTTTTTGTTTTTCTAAATTTGGTTTTGCTACAGATTTTATTGCAGCATCAAGTTTTTTGGGGGCATTTTTTTTCTCCTCGTGTTCACCATATAGCTCACTTCCCAACGAGACCAAATCTAACGCCCCACCTAATAATTCACCACCTGGTACAAACGTCATTGCAGCTCCTAATGTGCCTGTAATATTAGACACCTTTTCTGCTAGGTTATTCCCACTAATTACACCCTTGCCTTGAACAGCTGATGATATATCTTCACCTACGTTGATAATACCACCTACTGCTCCTAAACCCTTGCCCAACTTACTACCTAGCTTAGCAAATTCACTACCTTCTTCTAATATATTAGCAGTATCTTTTAATGCCTCGTCCCCTTCTTTAATAAATTTTGCTCGTCTTGCTAATTTACTCGTTTGGACAGCATCTTTAATTCCTAATTGTGAAACATCTTTTATAATTTTACCAGTGGTTGCTGCTTTATATGCTGTTTTTACAGCTGGAGCAGCGATTTTTTGTACAGCAACACCCTCATCTATTGCCTTTGATGCCTGCTCTATTGGGTCAGTTGCCTTAGATTTTGGTAATTTAGAAACTTTTGACTTTACTCTTTTACCATAGTCAAGTTCTCTTGATACATTGCGTTGTATTATACCTTCATTTTCTTCTCTTATACTTTCTTGTTGAGAATTAGAACCTAGGATTACATCTAAATTCGACATTATTTATTATTAATATATATTATTTATTTCAATATTTTATTTTGGATAAATTTTCTCTTCAAAGTTCCTTAGCACCTCACAAGGATTCTCAGATAATTTATAATAAGCAAAATTATAACGAGTGTTTTGGGTTGCTTCATCGTACAATTGGAGGAACTTTTGAGGCGATTCAGTGTTGTCTCCATAATCTTCTGCTATTTGGTACAATTGTTTTTTATTTCCAAAAGGACATCCCACTAATAAATCAGTTACATTATTTCTAATTGTAGGAACTATCCCTTTGTACGATTGTACTGAGAATAAAATCATTTCAACTCCAAAATGCCTAAAGCGAGTTACAAATGAAGTTATCAAGGATGATTGCTTCAATTGACCTATAATATCATCGAAAACAATACACATAGATGGTCTATCCTTTTTGTCATAAGACAATTGTGACTCTATAATTTTTTTTAAACTTTCATCACTATATTCAGTGTGGCACTCAAATGCTTTTGCTAAGAAGCGACTTGTAGAGCAGTTGTGAATACTATTTGAGTAGATTACCACTCGATCCCAGTATTTCTGACCAAAAAATGACTCATTAAGCAACCAGTTGGAGATTAAGCAACTTTTTCCACATTTTATTGGGGCGCATAACATAGTTACTGAAGGCAATTTGGGTAAATGAGGATGAATTGCTTTCCTTTCCTTTCCTTTGTGTTCTTCTGGTTTTACAGGTAATATTTTAGGAACTTCCATTTATATTATTAGAATATAAATTTTAAGAGAATAATATTTGAAAAGAATTTTAAGTAAAAAAAAATACTAGAACAAATCATAATTTTTTCCATAATAACTAAATACTGAATTAGTAATAATTGATGTATCAACGGTCGGTTCTTTTTTAATTGGGGAAGGTGGTCGAGAAGGTGGTGGAGATTTTACTACTTGTTTTGTTAACTTCTTTTTTTTCTTTTGTTCTTTGTATTTTTTAACAGCTGATACTGCTACTTGTTCAAGCATCTCTGTTGTAATTTCAGGTTTAGGTACTCTTTTTTTGCTTGATTTTTTCACAATTGGGGGTGGTTCTTCTTCTTCAAGTTCTTCGCTTGTCTCATTAGCAGGTTCTTCCTCTTCACTTGAATCAGAGAAAATCAAATCTTTCTTCTTTGCTTTTTGTGCTTTTGCTGCTCTCATTTTTGCCATATGCTCCAATTGCTGCTGGCGTTGTTTTTGAGGGGGACTATCAACAATTTCATTATTTATAGCATTACTCATTGGGATTTCTTTTATTACATTTGTTTTTTTTATTGGTCTTATTACTGGAGTCTCAAAAATATCATTTGTATCAACCTCCTCTTTAACAATTTCTTCTTCTGATTCAGATTCGTTCTCTTCTATTGTCTCCACTTTTGGTTCTTCAATTATTTGGGGCATAAAATCTTGTGTATCATTTTCAAAATCCATTTATATTATTAATAAATATTATTATTTAAACTAATTAACTATATGGAATGAAGCAGAACTTGTAGGTGCTAGCTCCACAGCATATTTTTCAGATTTGGTAACAAATTCTACTTTTATGGAGTTTATATTTAAAGTACCAGCATTATTTAAATCTAAATACATTCTTTGAGCTGGTATATAATGTTGTATACCTGCTATATTAGAATCTGTCCGTTGACTAATATTAGTCAGAATTGGACTAATAATTTTAGTATGCGATGTTGTAGTACCATTTATTGCTTGTGTATTACCCAAATCAATTCTCATATATAAATCATCATTTGACACAAGAGATATTCCACTTGTGCCCAAAAATTGAAGAACATTGAAAGGTGTACTACCAGTAGATATATCTACGATGCCTGGATCATTGTCATACAACTTTCGCAAACCCATAGCACCATCTAATGTGCCTCGAACATTATATTTGCGACCCCTATTATTCCAACAAATAATAGCATTTTCTCCAAAATAATTTGAATGATTAGTTTCTCGAGTACTATATAAATCGGTGTCAAAACGATATGCGTCTACACTATCAATATACTTCCAATGATACGCCCTATAATCAATACTTGCTTCAAGTTCTAATTTCCAATCGGGTGCTGGTATTTCATATAAATCATTCATACTATCATCCTTATAAAATATTAGAGCAACGTCTATATCAGGAGCAAATGCTCGATGTAAGCTGCTGAGTTCTTTGAAAGGATCACCTGGCAAACTATATTCACCTTTGACAAAACCAATTGCTCTATATATATTCATAGCATAAAAAGTATTTACAGCGTCATAAGTTGCTTGATTTCTAAATGAACCTGATTTTGTTGGGAAAATTGGTGTATGATTTTCTAAGTAACTAAATTCTTGAACATCAATACTTACATCCGATAACATCATACCTAATTTTGGTATTAATTGTGTTGTATTCGAATTTATAGGTTTCCAAATGGCACCTAGTGATGTGAATGGACTTGTAACAGGGGAACCACCTTCATCTCCTCCTGGTCCATCATCTCCTCCTGGTCCATCATCCCCTCCTGGTCCATCATCCCCTCCTGGTCCATCATCTGGTTCAGGTGGTGGGGCAGGGGGGTCTGTTTTCTGATAATTTACTTGTACTTTAGTACCATCAACATTAAAATTAATTAACATAGGATATGCCATATTTTCTGCAGAAAAAACATCATATGATCTTCCTAACTCGTCAATAAACCAACCACCTTCACCCCCATTTGCCGATTCATCAAATTTTGTTTGAAATGCTATTAAATCGATTTTTTCATCTTTAGTGTCCACTACTATTTTCACACCATAATCATAAAACCAGTAACCACTATTGTCTTTATTATGGTTTTCGAATGCTTCGATTGGAGCAACAAACGGTCCCTCTAAATCTGGTCGAAAATCAATATTTGTTGTTGTTATATTTAATGTATCTTGGGGTGCTACCCTTGTTAAACCAACTATTCCATCACTCCAAGAAACACTATTCTCAGGGTCTGGGAAAAGTCCTTGTATATCAAAGGTTATGCCTGATGAACTTGTGCCACCATTAAATGCTAGAAACTTTTTTATTAGAACACCACTTGAGAAATTGCTTACTTTAGATGTGAAAGTTATATGGTTAGTCGCTATAGTTGAATCAATTGTGGACTCACCAGCCATACCTGGATATTCAATCCAATCTGTATTTGTAATATTTGCTGGATTTTGGTGATTTTCAATAGCATTCCATCTAAATTCAAAGTTTTCGAACTCTCCATTGTTATTAGAACTTGTTGTACTAACTCCATCATTTGTCCTATTAATTAACACATCCCAAGCGCCATTTATATGACAATCACCACCAAAAATAGCATCTGGGTTATTTAATTGATATTTAACTTTTTCAGCCAGTTCTATCGTAGAATATGAACCAGCTGGTATTTTGACCATCATTGGATACATTACAAAAGGGCGAATATTATCTTTTGTGTAATGAAAACCATTTACTACATCCTCGCCTTCTGGCATCTCGTGTCCGTGATGTACCCAAAAAAGTTTTTCTTGGTCAAAATTGAACATTAAATTCCTATTTATAGTAGCGTGATTTAATGCTATTTTAGAATTTGGTTTGAGTACTAATGGTTGCGCAAAATAGTTCGTGTACGAATATGCTAAATCACTTGGTAATTGACTTGTTAAAATCAAACTCATTTTATTATATAACAATATATTAAAAATAAAATAATTATTTATAATATATGTATTTAATGCTGAGACCAAGTATTGAAGAAGTGTTCAACGAAGCGAATTGTAATCAAACAATAGATAAAATAGATAAAATTAACAAGAATAATGCTAAGGACAAAATTAGGGAGAAAGATGTATTTGATAAGAAAAAATCAAACAAAGTTCAAAAGAAAAATTATAAATAAATAATCTAAGTTAGATTATATATGAAAGAGTATAAAGATTTATTCAAAGAAATTGAGAAAAAACGGCCAAGCCTACGAGAAACTTCAATTGAAAGTTATATATTATATTTACAAAATTTACATAAAAGTTTGGGGAAATCAAAGAAATTTGATGATTTAAATTGGTTGAAAAAACCTGAGAAAATCATAGCGTCTATTAGTGATAAAGGGTATTTGAGTCAAAGGAATATATTGAATGCTATTATTGTAGCATTACAAGCAGTGGATGCTGATGAAAAATTAGTAAAACAATATGTTGAACAAAGGGATAAGTACAACAATAAATATAAAGAAGACAATGCCAATGGTGTGGTGAATGAAAAACAAGCACAAAATATGATTACTAGGGAGGAGTTGGACAATGAAATAGATGAATATGGTAAATTAATTAAAGTACTAAAACTATCGAATAAGGAAAAATTAACTCCTCAAGAATATAAGCAATTATTAATATATGTTGTACTAAGATTTCATCAAGAAATTGCTTTAAGAAATGATTTGGCAACTGTAATATATATGTCCCAAAAGCACTATAACAAATTAGATGAAGATGATAAAGAGCATTTAAATGTATATATACCAGATTCTCAGAAGCTAATACTCAATAATTACAAGACATCAAGTAAATATGATGAAATAATAATAGATATTCCCAATCATATAAATAAATTATTAAAGTTATTAATAAAACAAAACCCTCATAATAACCCAACCCATCAGTTATTGATGAAACCAAATGGTACCAGTTTTACAAAAGGTGAATATTCTAATTTATTAATTGGATTCTTTAAAAGAAGAATAGGGAAATCTATTAGTACCACTTTATTACGCAAAATATATTTGAGTAAATATAAAGATGTATTAAAAGAGATGAAAGAGGATGCGAAAAAAATGGGACATAGTTTAGGGGTACAACAGGAGGTATATGTGGGGAATTAATTTTTTTTTTGAAAACAAAAAGAGAAGAGAAAGGTGTCAGCTTTATTCAATAGACAACGACATTGGGTTGTGGTATTCCCAAGATTCTTGGCGAAACATTTCATCTTCCACAAATATGCTGTGAATTCTGTCATTCTCGAGTACTGCACGCCATCCTCTCGAGAATATGCGTTGCTTGATGTCAACCCTTGCGACTGCTCGCATCAGAGTAATCTTTTCTAGATCTGCGTAGCGTTCACGCATTTCTCGCAACTCAGGAATTATTTGTTTTATATTAAAGGAGACGTGTACAAACTTCTCCATATGCTCTATAGAGGGGGTGAGTCTTTCAATCATTTTAATACGTACTCGCTCTTTAAGTATGCGAAGTAATATATCATATGTAATACGAGGTAAATGGCGTTTTAATTGCTTGCTGGACATTGGTAATGATTCTGTATATAATAATTAAGGGTAATTTTGTGTGTCTTATACTTTTTGCCAATTCATTTTACTTGTGGGATTCAGGATTTTCTTATTAATAGTTACAAGTGTGAATATAGAACACGTGGCAGTGATGAACACGTGGCAGTGATGAACACGTGGCAGTGATGAACACGTGGCAAAAAGGGATTAAAATGCTATTAACTTTTATTAACTTTTATTACTTTTTAATCAAAATTCATTTGCTCAAACTTGGCTACTACGTCGTCTTCGTCTTCTTCACTATAATCTTCATCATCATCGACTCGCCGAGGTCGCCCCACAGCTCGTCGCCGTTTCTTTCCAGGCTCTGTACCCATCGCTTCTTTCATCTTTTTATTAGTCTCTTTCAAATATGTTGCTTGTAATTTACGTCTCTGCGCACGAAGCTCTGAGATTTCCTTTGCTTTCTCATTTATCTTTTCAGTTAAATTTTTAATTAATTCCAAATTTTGGTCTTGAGAATTTGTTGTCATAGGATGAACTTCATACAACATCCAAGTGGTGATTTAATACTATTTTTAAATCTACAAGACTTGTGGGATTAGAACATCTTTTTTAATAATTGTTACATCTGGCGCAATTTAGCGTGAGATTTGTATTGTATTCGACTATTACACTAAAAATACAAATATAATTTAACCCAAACTAAATTTAGATTTGCGCAGGTGCCAAACTAAAAATCCGATAAAATAATTTACGAAAATACTTTTTACTACAAACAAATAATTTTCAAAAATAATTTTATTTGTATTAAAATAATTTTCGAAAATAATTTATATTCCAAAAAAATAATTTTCGTAATTAATTAGTACCAGATTAAATGTAGTATTCAATAGTATTTAGTACCAGACTAAATTGAGTATTTAATATTATATATAGTGCCAGACAAAATTCAGTACCAGACTACAAGTTGCTTTTTATTAATAGACTAAGATGCGAGAAGACTTGCTGTTCTGTTGGGTTGGCTTCCAGCTGCTCTGGCAGCTGGTTGTAGAAACGGCAGAATAGACGTTACAGATGTGGGTAGATTTTGCCTGTTTTCTGTTGGGTCTGGGAAGAAATGAATGAGTGGGGGCTTGGCACCCTGGACTGCGTCAGTTATACACGAGAGTGAAATGCTGGTGTGTGTGTGTGTCACACATTTTTCTGTGTGTGTGTGTTACACATTTTTTTTGTGTGTGACACACACATTTTTTGAGAAACGCTTGAGTGTGTGTGACACACACATTTTAAGAAACGCTTCACTGAAAAACGCTTGAAAGAAAATTCTCTGGTTTCTAGAATTTATTTTGAATTAAAAATTTCTTTGTTATTAATAAATGAGTTCGTCCTCTAAAAAAGAGTTGTCAGAAAAAAGACAGGAATATTTGGCGAATGTTTCGAATATCTTGACAGATGAGAGAAAAGAATATTTAAATGATTTGTATTACAAAAAAGGGTACACACTTGGTCGTGATGCTTTATTTGAGATTGTAAAAAGGGAAAGAGATGCTTTTGCTGAACGCTATAGAATAGTTCAACCTACTGATAAAAGATTGCGAAAATTTCCAACTAAAAGAGCAATTGGGCAATTTCTCGCTAATCAAGAATTACAACAATTATATAGGGGTCAAAGGAAACCAAATGATGTAAGAGGTTTACCTTTATTACGTCCAGGTAAAAATTTGGCAATTGATCTAATTGATTTTTCCAAAGGTGATACAAAGGGTTCAGGTGATATATGGTATATATTTACTTGTATCGATATCTTTAGTAGATATTTTTTTGCTGAACCTTGTTTTAGGAAAGAACCAAGATTCACTAAAGCAGCATTTGAAAAGATATTAACAAAAGCAAGAAAAGTTTTTGATGTTAAAAATCCTGATTGGGTATTGTCTGATAGAGGTGATGAGTTCAAGGGTGTATTCAAAGAATATCTTGAAAAGGAAGGTATTACTCGCAAACTCACACTAGCAGGTGCTCCTTCTAGTAATGGTGTGGTAGAACGAGCGAATGGCAAATTGAAGGTACTATTAACAAAAAGAAAAGAACTATTTGGTAGAAATTGGGTTGAAGATTTACAAGATTCTGTTAAAATATTTAATGAACAATATAATAGATATATTAAAGCATTTCCATATGAAGCTGCTGCTTTGAGGATGCCAAAGGACAAGAATAAAATAGAAGAAATTCGCGATGCTTATAAATCTGCTAGTTCTAGGAATATTAATACACAAGGTATTGACCAATTTAATAAGTTAGTTGATACATTACCTATTGAGATATTGGAAGATAAAACTCAAAAATTATTTAATGAGAAAATAAAACAAGCAAACGAACAACTGAAAGAGGGAAGACCACAACGTGAGGATTATAAAGTTGGGGATAGTGTACGAATTAAAGTTCCAAAGGGTAAATTAGATAAATTCGCAAAATTTGGCAAATTTAATTGGAGTCAAAGAATATATACAATTGAAACTGTCATAAAACCACGTGGACCCAGGGCAGCAAAATATAAAATTAAAGGGCGAGAAGATAACGAAATTTATTCTAAAAATGATTTATTACCAATAGATGAAAAGGAATTGGTTAAAATACCAAAGAAGACTACTGTCAAACCTACTGTTACGACACGTGCTGCTAAACAAAAAGCAGAAAATGTTGAAATTAGGAAGAGTGGCAGAGAAAGGAAGAAAAAGAGTTTAGGTGATGATTTTGTTGATCCAACAGGATTAAAATTGTTAGAGAAAATAAAATAGTCTAATAATCAGTAAATTCAAAAAAATCCAATGATTCACTATAAATTTTTTGTTGTGGTTCACTCATTTCGACTCCTGTGTCATTAATACGTTTGTTAATTTCCTTATCTAACTTACTCCATTTAGGTTTAGTTTCAGCGAACCATTTTTCTTGTGGTTTTGTCAAAGGTTTTTCGTCATCCCTACGATTTATAATAGGTTTTACTTCTTTACTTGCCATAATTTTTTTTATTTCACTAATTTCTTTTTTATACAATGTATCATCTTCAACTTTTTTCTTCTTTGATTTTTTATTATTACTATCTACCAAATCCTTGAATTGTTTAAAACTTTCTGGTTCCTTACTAGTTTGTTTAGTAGGTTTAGCAGGAGGTTTGGCAGGTGCTTTTGCCTTAGGTTTCTTTTCTAATAATTTATCATAATCTGCTTTGAGTTCAGGTGTAATCTCCTTCTTCATTCCTTCTCTCATCTCATCAATTAGTTGTGCCTTGCGTTTCTTTGTCACTTTGATGCGAAAATGCGAGTTGTATTTCTTAAGGAATTGTTTTATTTCTTTTACAGTTCGATGAGAAAATTCGCTCATTTATATATTATTACTAAATATTTTATTTATTTCAAATAAATTTATGGAAACTTTCTGAGATTTTCACGAAAATGTATATAATATGCTGTATGACAGTGATAAGCACAATAATTGTTCAATAAATATTTAGTTTTTACCATTTTCTTACACCTCCTGCCATATATTCTCATATTACACCTTTTCAAACAAAATGGTATTCCATATACACCCCATTTTAAATCTGTATCAATTTGGATCAGCTCTTTCATAACATTCTTAAATACTAACTTATATATTTCTATGTACAAATCAGGTGCTAATTCTAATAACAAATTCATATATATAATATATATTATCTATTTTAAATATTATGGACAATAGAACTAGTCAACAAAAATGGTACGAAGAACGAGGTAGAGCATATTATAAACAATATTATATTGAAAATAAAGAACGTATTAGGCAGTATCATAAACAATACTATGAAAAGAATAGAGAAAGGTTGAGAAAGAAGCAAAATCAATATCACAAGGATACATATTATAGTAAAGGTCAAAGTTACTTTCGTGAAAATTATCGTAAAAAAAGAGAAGAAATATTAATCAAGGCACAACTATGGAATCAATATGGTAATCGAATTGTTAATGTCAATGAAGGGCGATTTATTGTTTCATTTAAATGATTTAGTTATTAGGGTCATCGACCCAACTACCAACACCATCGGGACCAGCAGAATCGAAGAATAACCATTCGCTAAATGCTGATTCATTTTGGAAGTCTTCAGTGTGCCCCTCGTATATAAAGCAATTATAAATATGATTAATGTGATTTACTACACTAGTAATATTAAATATAGTAGTATTAATTTGTCTTTTATTGTTTATTTCAGTTTCAATAATTTCTAAGATATCGTTGTTTAATTGGAATATCGAATTTGGTTTATTTGTATTCATTATATATTATATACTAAGAAAATAATTATATCTTTAAATAGTTTTTTCAAATATTTTCACACGAGGGATACGATTTATATTGTGAACCCTAAACACAACTCCAATGGACGTCTCCTTTGGTTTATCTTTGGTGTGAAAATATTTAAGTTACTATTTCAACATAATAATAACATTTTTTCTCATAATATCTTCGAGTCTTTTCATCTTTAAACCCTTCTAAGACTTTGTAATATTCTTCTTCTATTGAATCATATTGAATCCTTTTTTTGTCTCGCCATTTTATTACTTCATCAGGTAAAGCAGGAAGTGGTGGTGACTTTTTATATCTATTTTGTATTATTTTAACCATTTTTTCATTGGAAAATAATTCCTTCATTTTGTCTAATATAATATCAACTTGCTTGACTACTGAACTATAATTTTGTTTTACTTCTTCCTCATTAATTTGTATTGGTTTTTCTTCTTCTTCTTCTTCTTCTTCTTCTTCTTCTTCTTCACTATCTTCTTCTTCACTATCTTCTATATTATCGTCCTCATCATCACTCTCGTTTTCACTATCGCTTTGAGCATTAAACTTTCGACCAACTCCCCAATATTCTCCATCCTCTTCTTTCTCTTCTTCTTTAATTTCCAAATAAGTCTTATTTGGAAATTTTTCAAATGTTTTCTTTTCAATTACTTCTTGTTGTTTTGGTGATTCAATATTATCAAGTGGAGTTGCTTCAACATTTAAATAACCCCAATACTGTTCATCGCTTTCAGTTTCATCAATTACTTTAGTTTGAGTCTTAAAAACGTTTGATATAAGAGTTAATGTATCTTTCAATGTTTCGAATTTATTTTTAATATTCAATAATTCATAATATTCATTTTTTGTAATTGTAATTTTTTCGTTTTTCATCAATAATTTATAACTAGATGATTGGGCGAAAAAAATCATTTTTTTTTTAATTAATATGTTTTTATTCCGATGAGAAAATTCCATAGGGGTTTGCCTATTGTTTCTTAGATTTTAAATGCTTTTTCCATAAATCGCTATCACTTGTTTTTTGAGTTTTTCCACCCATCGCAAAAGAGTATATTCTACTAAATTTCCAAGCATTCATAGACATTTTTTGCCCACGACCACCCTTAACACCTTTTATATTACGCACTGAAGATGGATTATTGACATATGCCCCTCCAGCACGTTCTGCTACTTGATTCAATATTCTCATACTAATACCAGTTAATTTACTTATTTCTTGTTTACTATGTCCTTCATTTAATTTAAAACCATATTTTTTGTTGAACTTCTGCTTGTTTGTTAATACCATATATTTAAAATCATTTTTTATTTTCATTAAAAATATTTATTTTATTGTTGTTCTTGAATATGTTGGCCTTCCATACTTTGGTAAATTTTGTCTTTTTTGCTCACTCTCTAAATCACATTGCTTCTTATATTCTGGATCATTATTATACTTTCGAATTAGTTCAGCTGCCTGCTTCCTTTTTACTTTGTCCTTTTCCTCCATATAACACTTGACACACATTGTTTTAAACACGTGTTCATATTTCTTAATATTAAACATTCTTTTACACTTCTCACATTCGATTCTAATAATTTGTTTGCTCATTATATTATATACTAAGAAAATTATTATTTTTTTAAATGAGTTTGCTGTATGTGCTTTAAATATTGCTCATCCATTTCAGCCTTAAAACACTCTTTATGATACTCCCTACTATTCCAATCGTGATGGGGTCTGCCATTCTTTCTAGCAATTCCAATTGCTACCAGAGGTCTTCCACATCTTTGGCATAGTCTTGTTTGTTTCTTATACTTCAATATTTTACCATTCTCATCTATTGTGTGAGGGTTGTTAAATTCTTTTAAACATTTATCAATATTACATTTTCCTTTATTTGTTTCTAGTGAGTACCATTTCTCTTTTTCTGGGTTCCACCAGCAACCATATTCCTTTGCTTTTTCTTTCTTACTATAGGGTATATCAAAATATATTTTACGTAATACTTCCATTGTATATTAATATACAAGAAAATAATTTCTTTATATGGTATATACTAAATAATAATATAGGGGGGAGACAAAGGGGAGAAAAAGTCCAAAATATTGGCTGTCAAACTTTTTTTCATAATACATAAATAATATCTAAATATTTATAATTTATATTTCTAATTATACTTTTTATTATTTTTTCTCTCTTTCTCTCCTAGTAAGAAGAATTAAAAGAGTATAT
>Ga0181392_1000155_pt1 | contig 24491 bp, 26 predicted proteins | sample 15SPOviralmetaG_FD_130083 | JGI IMG/M metagenome (GOLD analysis project Ga0181392, IMG submission 130083) | Marine viral communities from the oligotrophic San Pedro Time Series (SPOT) site, San Pedro Channel, CA, USA - 15 SPOT_SRF_2010-09-15 | ecosystem: Environmental > Aquatic > Marine > Strait... | reverse complement strand
TTCATTATAATTTGTATTTTCATTTGTATCTTCTTTATAATTTATATCTTCGTTGCCATTTGTATATCCTTCAATAATTCTTTTTTTTTTGTTTATATCTTTTTCGTTCATATCTTCATCGTTTATATCTTCTTCGTCATTTGTATCTTCATCGTTTATATCTTCTTCGTTTATATCTTCATCGTCATTTGTATATTCTATATTATATGTTTGATTTGTTTGAAAATTTTCAAAATTTTCAAAATGTTCGTAAAAATCTTGTTTTGGTAATATATTATCTTGTATATAGTTATTTTCATTTTGATTATTATTTAATAATTTATTTTGAATATTATAAAAAAATGTTCTTAAATTATTATTATTTTTAAAATGGTATTCAGTTAAATTATTTATTTTTTCATTTATTTCTTCATTTGTAGGATTTTCTAGACTTAATAAAGTTAATAATTCATCAATAGTATAATCATTTATATTTGTATTAAATGAATTCATTAATAAATATATATTTAATTTTATTTAATAATTAATTTTTATTTTATTAAATTTAATATCGGTAAATTTTTTTTTATACAAATTTATTAAAAATTTTACATAATCAAATTTATTATTAATTATATTATTAGGTATAATTTGAATACCGTGTCCGCGTTTACAATGCTTATTAGTTTTAAATAACAAGTATTCTAATGTTTCTATAATTTTTTTATCTTTGTTATTTAAATTATATACATTAATATGTAAATCGGATTTATATATATATCTATTGTAATTATAATCACTATAAATTCTATATTTTTTTTTACTATCTTTTATTACTAATTCATTTTTTATAATACCTATACCTTGTATTTTATTTATTGAATTATTCATTTCTAATACTAATATTTCTTGTTCTGGTAAAATCTTTTCAGTTATTTTTATTGGACTACCATATATACATCCTATTTCATTATTTTTTTGTTTCCAAATTTTATTTTCTTCAAATGTTTTATTGTCAAAACGTGTAACACATATATGCATAATTTGTAATAATTAATTTAATTTTTAATTTTTTGAAATCAAATTAATTGTCGCAATTTTTTTTTAAATAATATACACCTATTTTTATTTTATTATCAATGTCCTTATTATTAATACTATCTTTAATTATATTTAATTTTTGTGTATCATCGTATTCCTCTAAAATTTTATTATCTATTGAATATAAAAAACTATATTTTTCTATTTTTTCAAATTTCAATATATCATAATTGGATACATTATTTTCATTTAATATATTATATTTTATAGAATTTAATTTTATATAATTATCTTGTATTGATATATTTAAATTTAAACTATTATTAATGATTGGAATTTCTATTTCTAAATAATTAGCTTTTTGCAATATTTTTAGTTCTTCACATAATTTTGAAATATTATCTTCTTTATTAATAAATAACTCCATAATTATATTTTCTATAGCCGGTGATTCATATTTTTCTTTTAATTTACTTCTTATTATTGATTTTATATCTTTAAGATTGTTATCATATATTTTATCTATTTCTTCATTTATAGTATTTTCTTTTATTAATAGAATTTTTCTATCATTTAAATGTTTTTTATATTTATCTTGAATATATTCTATTAATATATTTTTTGAATCATATAATATATCCATTTTATAAAAAATAATTTATAAAATTTTAAGTATTAATAATAATAATTATATATATATTATTATTATTATATTATGAATAAAGTAATTAATATTTTTATGTATATAAAATATTTTATATATTTTAATTTATTATTAATTTCTTTATTCATTAATTATATTTATTATAAAATATTTTTAACAAGTAATAATTATTTAGTTAATAAATTATAATAATATTAATATTGATATTTAATATTTATATATTAGTTTTTAATTAAAATTTTATATTTAATATATCTTATATTAAATATAATAATGTTGTATAAAATTATTGATATTTTTATATATGTAAAATATTTTATGTATTTTATTTTTTTAATTAATTCACTATTTTTCAATTATGTTTTTTATAAACTATTTTCTAATCCTAATAAATTTTTGTTAAAAAATTTATATTTTAATATAAATTTGAATGGTGCTTTTGCTATAAAACTTGTTCAATGGACTATTACACAAATTCAATTTATAGAACATAGCAATTCAACTCAAAAATATATTTTAAATTTATTTTCAAATTTTTATGAAAATAATTATATTCATAATATTAATTATACTCTTTCTATATTAAATAATAATTTATCATTTAATTTCAATGATTATTTTATATTTGATAATTTGTTTACAATTAAATCCGGTTCTATTGCTCAAATTTATAAAATAAAATGTACTAATGATTTATATTATAATGATATACAATTTTTAAAAGATAATGAATATGCTTTAAAAATCGTTCATCCAGAATTAAAATATCAAGTTTATTTTTTTATAAAAATAATTAATTTACATAAATATCTTGTAAATAATATATCATATTTTAAAAAATATTCTTTATTTTTTGACCTTGATAATTTTATAAAAAATTTATTGTTACAATTTGATATGATTAATGAATTTAAAAATATGAAATATTTTTATCAAGAATATTATAATAATGATAAAATTATTATTCCTCAACCATTTATTTCATATAAAAAATTTTTAATTATGGAATATGTTAATGGTACATATTTTCATGATTTAAATGTTACTACTATTAAAAAACAAGAAATTTATTGTGTATTAAATTTATTTTTTAGAGATAATGTATATTATAAAGATTTAGTACATGGTGATTTACATACATATAATTGGAAAGTAATTAATCCTGATTCAGATTATAAAATTGTAATATATGATTATGGATATATTGTAAAAATAATTAATAAACAAAGTATTATAAATTTTTCATATTATCATTATATAAATGATACTTATAAATCAGGCGAAATTTTTTATAATTATTTAGTAAATAAAAATATATCTCTTCAACACTTTAATGAATTACTTAAAAATTATCTTGAAAAAAAAACAAGACAAATTATTCCATTTTCAAATGAATTGATTTTAGATATTTACAATTTTATATATAGTAATAATTATAAAGTTCACGCTGAATTATTTGATTTTACTATAATAACTTTATTACAAAAAAATTATGTATCAAAATACATATCATATAATAAAATAAAATATAACTCTTTGCACGATTATAACACAATAGTAACTTCTATAATACTAAATTATAATATATGCAAAAAATATAATATATTTCCAAAATTAACTCAATATTATAAAAATTTATTAAATGATGATAATATTAAAACATTATATCTTTATGAAAATAATTTATTTGATAATTGTTGTTTAAATAATAATAATAATAATATTGACATATAATAATAATAATAATAATAATAATATTGACATATAATAATAATAATAATATTGACATATAATAATAATTATAAATATCCTGTACCTCTACATATTTTACAAATATCATAACCAAAATTAAATCCATTATTTTTTTTATTATTTGTTATCCAACCACACCCTTTACATTTTGAACACATATTTCCTGTTTCTGGATAAATATTTTTTTTATTTAAATTTATACTAAGTGTTTCGTAATATAAATTATACTTTTTATTATATTTATAATCTTTTGCTAATGCACTAAATGAACGTTTAAACATTAAACTATTAAACATTTTATTAATTATTTATTATTTAATATTTAATTAATAAAATGTTAATCAATTTTAAAATTGATTAATATTTATTTTATATTATAAAATAATAATATATTTACTATCCAAACAAAGACAAAAGTTGATGGATATAGAAGACATATCTTCCAATAACAATTTTGAATCAAATGAATCAAATGAAGAATTATTTCATAGTTATATTGATAGATCAATCGAAACAGGTGATGTTAAATTTATACAATTTGCTATCAAAGAATTTAAAAATAAAATTCATATTTCATATATTAATTTTGCTAATACTATTTTGATGCAATTAATTGAAGAACATATTCAAGATATGGAATTATAAAAATCGATATAAAAAATATATTTATATAAAAAATTCATAATCTTTTGAATTTTTTTCTATATAATCTATTTCTTTTTGAGAGAAATTAAAATATTTATTTATTTTTTTCTCTCTAATCTCTCGTTTTAATCCTTTTAATAATGGAAAATTTTCTAATTTATTTATATTTGGTATAAATTCAAAAGCATACTTTTCCAAATATCTCATTCTATAATTTGTTACCGAAAATATAAAAATTCCTAATTTTGTTGAGAGAAAATATTGTAACTCCTCTAATTCATTTAAACTATAATCACATATTACATAATTATCTCTTGAACTTATTCCATATATACCTTCATTATCTAGATATGGAAAACCATACATTTTATGTGCTAATATTAATTTTGGTTTGTTGTAAAATTGTTGTTTTATATTTGTTAAATTATATATTAATTTTGGAAATATTTTATCTTGTAAAATACAAGTAGTTATATTTACATAATTTTGATCTTCATTTATAGTACTACTTATATCATATACTTTTGTATGTTTTGATATTGTACTTGTCTTATATACTTTAATTTTTTCACTTCTCTCTATATAATATAATAATTTATTAATTATTGTAATACCTATTGTTGGTATAGGATAATTATGTTTTAATATATAATCTATATATTCATTATTTATTTTATCAAAAATTTTTATTATTTTATTAGTTCTATTAGTTCCATTAGTTCCATTAGTTCCATTAGTTCCATTATTTTTTAATAAAAAATAACATGTTGGTGTTTGTGCTTCATAATTAAATAATTTACAAGTATCATTTGTAGATAAACAAACTATTTTTTCTATTTTTAAATTAGTTAATTTATTATATAATCCTGATTTATCTGGCTTTAACCATATACAAGGTATAATTAAATTTAAATAACCATTTGGTTTTAGTAATTCCAAACTTTTAAATACAAAATCAACATAAACTTGCTTGCCTTCTTCTTTTTTAGAAATTGCTGTATTAGTCGGTGTTTTTAAAATACCATTTATATTATATGGTGGATTACCTATAATAAAATCAAATTGTTCATATTCATCATTATTTATTGTTAAAAAATCTTTATTTATTATATTTGCATTATTTGTAAATTTACTTTCTAATACATGTATGTGTTCTTGATATATTTCAACCATATATATCATATTTTTAATTATAAAGTTTTCACATTCTTTCATATCTTTAAAATTTGATTTTAAATTATTTTTTAATCTATTAAATAATTCAATTGTAAAGTTTCCAGTCCCTGCACCTATATCTAGCCATTTATTATTTTTATCTTGAAAACATGTGTTAGGTATTAAATCTAAAATTTTATTTACTAATGGTTGTGGTGTATAAATTATACCATAATTATTTCGGTCTTCTTTTAACATTAATAAAAAAAAATATTAAATATATAAAAAAATAATTTATTAGTATTTTTTTATATATTTATTATTTATTGTTATTATAGATTATATTAATTCTTCTAATCTATTATTTGTTGTATAAAATGATTTTTGGGAAAAATTGTTATTATTATTATTAAAATTATATTTATTTTTTCTTGTATTTTTATATGGTTTAAATGTATTTAATTCTTTAAATAACATACCTTCATTACTGATAATTGCATCTAAGTATGGTAAATACCATTGTCTCATTTTATTTCTATATTTTTCCTTTTTTAAATCATCTAATTTAATCCATTCAATTTTTACTTTTTCAAATAAACCATTATGATGTTCTATTACTTTATCTTTTAAAAATGTTTCTGCGAAAATATTAGTTTTGTCAAATTCTTTTATTAAATCGTTACTGTGTTGCATTTTAAAAAGAAATGTTACATAATCATCATTATCATCTTTAATAATTGTTAATTGATTATTTTTTACTAAAAATTCTAATTGTTTATTTACTCCTAATATACCATTTAACTCTTCACCACCTTCTCTAATCGCTGTTATAAATGGATATTCTCTTTTATTGTTTTTTATTTCCGTTGAACCGCCAAAATCAGACCATAGTAAATCGTTACGTTCTTGACCTAATAAAAGATAAATACATCCTCTATATAAACTAACTGGTAGAATTCCAGCACCCATAATACTTATATTATTGTTGTAAATAAATTAATAAAAAATTAAATCACTTTTTTTTTATTTAAAAAAATAATATAAAAAAATAATATAAAAAAATAATATAAAAAAATAATATAAAAAAAATAATATAAAAAAAGTAAAAAATATATGAAACTGTTTCCATATACTTTTTACTTTTTATTTTTTACTTTTTACTTTTTACTTTTTACTTATGCCTTCATGACGCTAGCATAAGTTTTTTCATCTTGCTTTGGTTTTTTACTTTTGTCGGAATTAGGTTGGTTACTCGGCTTATTTGTTGTAATACCGAGTGAAACTTTGAACTCTGTCTTAATATCACTGGCTTTTAAGACAGTATAATTTTGATTGACATTACGTTTGTGAGCGTTCTTGTTGACAAGCAACGGCCAAAACTTACTACTTAATCCATATACAAATTGAGTTTTTGTATTTGGATTAAGGATATCTTCTTTCAATGAAGAAGCTTCTGTCGAATTGAACCATTCGTCAAAATGAATGAATGCTTCACGACGGTCTTTAACTTTGTTGTGAACAAAGTCAACACGAAGAATCTTACCAATATTCTTCTCGAAAAATGCTTTAATAATAAATGCTTCCGTAATATTTTGTGAAATAATTGGCAAGTAGAGCGAAAGAACAGACATGTCTCTGGTTAATTCTAATAATAGTAAATTATTTAAGCATATTTTTTTTAAATCAATTTTTTTTGTATATACCAATTTAAAAAATTGATTTATATTTTTTTAATATATTTACTAATATTTAATCACTATATTTTATATGACACAAGTTTTATCAAATAAAAGAAATAATGATAATGTTTATAATTATTTAAAAGAAATTAATAATTATAATCGTAATCATAATTTATTACAATCATTTACTATATATGATAATTATAATAACCCTTTAAATTGTGATAATATTACATTATATAATAATCATATATCTTTTAATTGTATTATTAATAATGATAATATCGATAAATTAATATTATATATAAATTCAATTGTTAATAATAAAAAAATTTTAAATTATCCAGATTTTATATATTTACATATTAATTCTATTGGTGGTACATTATCTTCTCTTCAAAAATTTATTGATTTCTTTAATACATTAGATACTCAAATTATTTCCATTATTGAAAATAAATGTTGTGATTGTGCTATATTATTAGCATCTTTGTGTCATTATCGTATTATTAAAAAAGATGCAATTTGTATTTTAGCAAAATATGATATTGTAAATAGTCCATATTATTGGTGTGGTTTTAAACAATGTGAAAATGAATCACAACAAATTTCTATATTTATTAAATCTTTAACCAATATTTTATGTAATGTTTCACAATCAAAAATTTCTATTGAAAGATTACAAATTTACTTACAAAATAATCAAAATTGGAATGCTAAAAAATGCAAAAAATTAGGATTAGTCGATGAAATTATTTAAATAATTATTTTAATTCTTTAAATTCTATATTTAATAACATTTTTTTTTTAGTATCAAATTTATAATATATATTCATGTTTGTATTATAAATAATTTGTAAATTTTTATTTTTTTTCGATGAAAAATATAATAAATTACTACTTTTATATATACCTATCAAGAAATCTTTATAATTAATTGATACATCTTTTATATTATTAACTGTATCATAAAAATGATTCTTCAAAAAATTTATTTTATATTCTTCTAATCCTTTTGGATTATTATAAAATTCTAATATATATTCTTTTACAGCATCATTCATATTATAATATTTTATAAATATTATAATATATTATTAATTCAATTTTATAATTATTTTTAATTATAAAAACACTCAAAACTTACTACAAAACTCCAATCCATATTATTTAATGTAAATGGTCTACCATATTCATCTATTATACCTATCTTTAATTTACGTATATCTGTTGGTCCAAAATATTCCCTTACATGCTTCTGTGTATATAAAAAATCACCTGCTGCTGCTCCTTGTTTAAATGCTGTTTTTTCTTCCAATAATGATAAAACATTTATTCTAGCCACTATATTTGGTGCAATTATCGAATCTGATGCTATCGAAAAATAATTTCTTGAACTTGATTGAAAATCATCTATTGTTATATATAAATATCTTGGATAATTTATATAACATATTCCCGCTGATAAAATAGATGCGTATCTTCCTGAAATATCAGCATTTAAAATAGCATTTGAACTATCAATAGTAATTGAACGTTCTCTATAACCTAATTGCCATCCCAATTTTTGATATATAAAATTATCTTTACAAGATTTTGATTTATTATTATTTACATCAAAATTAATATTTATATTTTTATTATTTTCAAATAATTCAGATCCTGATGTATCATATTTGAAAAAACTTACACCACTTGTTTTATCTATTTTAAATGTTAAATTATTACATATATCTGGAACATTTGTCTTATTAATTCTTAAATTTATTTCTCTTTCTATATTTGCTGCTTTTACTTGTGCATCTGATGTATATCTTGATTCATATAAACCTGTTTTTAATTCTATGTTTAATGAAGTATCTACAATATTTGTATTATTGTTTCTTAACTCTATTTTAAAATAATTGTTATTCAACTCTTCACTTACATTATAATATGTTAATGGGATTTCTATTGATGATATAGTCATTGTAATTGCTTTTGTTATAGTCTCGGGTAATTCATGAGTATAATCATGGCTTAGATTATCTTTGTTATCGTAATTACGTCTAAATAAACTATCTATTGTGTAAGTTCTTTTTATAATAGATTTGTTTACTTTTTTATTATTTTCTAATAATGATGAATAATTATTATTTTCATTTTTTATAACAAAATGATTTCCATCATATTGTTTTACATCATTATATTTTTTATCTTCTATCTTCTCTAAATTATTTGTTAATCTATTGTAAATATTATCTAAAAATATATATAATTCTTCTTTTTTTGTTTCTGCTATTGTACTTGTTTGTATCATTTTTATCATTAATTTTTTTTTTTGAAATACATTATTGTCACTATATGGAACTTCTAATTTTAATAATTTTTCTAATTCTTTAACAGTATATGTATTAATATCTAAATTAATATTATTCATCTATTAATATATAGTCTTTTTAAAAATTTATTATTAATACTTTATTTCTATTAATAATTATAAATTATACTTTATCTATATAATTATTATTCTTTTTATTTTAAACAAATTGTATGTAATCACCATAATAACATTTATATTAGTGTGAAAAACAATGTATTTCATTTAATATTTTTAATATTATTATTATTTATAGTTTAATTAAAATTGATTTAAATCAATATTTATTATTTATTAAATATAATTTATAACTTATTATGAACGATATCGAAGACTTTATTACTACCAAAAATAATCTCGGACCCGATGATTATAACAATTTTGATGCCTCTCTATGGGACATTCAAGCTTGTAAACAAATTTTTATTAATCTACTTCTTTGGCTTAATGAAAATAAAATAATGTTAAATGTAGCAAACAATAATGATTTAACTAAAAAATTTGAACCAATATTTAATAAACAAATGCGATTATCTCGAATTAAAAATATTCGTAAATCTATTCTTCTTAACATCCTTAATAATGTTTTGAATATTCAAGACTTTCCTACTGAATTACATCCATTCTTTCCTATTCTTAAATTATTATTACGTAAAAAACCTATGCGTAATATTTCCGGTATTACCAGTATTACCGTAATTACAGCACCATTTCCTGATGGACAAAAATTTAGTTGCAAACATAATTGCTATTATTGTCCCAATGAACCCGCACATGAAGGCAATAATTGGCAAGCTCAACCTCGTAGTTATTTATTTCATGAACCTGCTGTTTTACGTGCTAATCAACACAAATTTTATGCTATTGGACAAATGCTAAATCGTATGGATACATATTTTAGTAATGGTCATGTTATTGATAAATTAGAAATTATTGTTGAAGGTGGAACTTATACAGAATATCCTGTTGATTATTTAGAACGTTATCATCGTGATATATTTTATGCTGCAAATATTTATTTTGATTTGCGTAAACTTTATAGTAATTATCATAATTGTTTAAATGATAAACTTGATTTAACAATGTTAAAAGATATTCGTCAACCATTATCAGTTGAAGAAGAAATTGTAATTAATAAAACAGCAAAAGTTCATATTATCGGTATTTGTATTGAAACACGCCCAGACGCATTAGATGATGATTGGCTTTGGCGATTTAGGCGATGGGGTGTAACACGTATTCAACTTGGAGCACAACATGTAGATAATGCTATCTTAAAAAAAATAAATCGTGGTCATACAATTGAACAACTTTTATGGGCTATGAAATATTTAAAAGATAATTGCTTCAAAATTGATATTCATATTATGCCTGATTTACCAGGCGCTAGTGTTGATATTGATAAAGCAATGTTTGATTATGTTTATTCAATAGTTTGTCCTGATCAAATGAAAGTTTATCCTTGTCAAACTGTCCCTTGGACTGTTATTAAAAAATGGTATGAACAAGGAAAATATGTTCCATATTTTGATATTGATCCAAAATTATTAATTGATGTTGTTCGTTATAGTATGGAAACTTGTCCTAAATGGGTTAGATTACCACGAGTTATTAGAGATATTCCATGTTCTGTATATGTTGAAGGTGGCAATAATATTGGTAATATGAGACAAATGGTTGATAATTTATTAGATGGTGATAATGTTTATTCTAATGATATTAGGTCACGTGAAATTGGACGTCATAGTAAATATTATGATAAACCTGCTAAATTTTGTTATGAAAAATATTATGCAAGTGAAGGAAATGATTATTTTATTAGTTATGAAAGTTATGATGAACGAGCTTTATTTGGATTTATTCGATTACGAATTGTTGAAGAAAAAAATAATATGACAAAATTTGATGTATTAAAAAAACGTGGTCTAATTCGTGAACTCCATGTTTATGGTGATACAACTGCTGTAAATACTTATGATAAACGTGGTTGTCAACATACAGGTATTGGTAAAGGATTATTAGAATGTGCTGAAATTAAAACAATGGAACACGGATTATATGGTATTGTTGTTATTAGTGGTGAAGGTGTAAAAGAATATTATGAAAAAAGAGGATATAAAGATGTTGATACATTTATGATAAAAGATTTTTGGTTTTATCAAGTATGGTATTATTATTTGAAAAAAAATTATTATTATCTTTATTTAACAAGTTTATTAACAACTTTATTAACATTTTTAAGTATTATTATACAAATGTTTTGTTAGATTTCATAAATCCAATTGTCCAAACTTAAACACGCTTCTTCCGCTTTTTTTATTTCGACATTTAAGTCTTTGATTTTATCTGCAACATTTAACATACTCTCTTTTCCTGTTTTTTCTATTAAATTCATTTTATCATTACATAATTTAATATTATACGTTCCATATATTACAAAAATCATAAATAATGTTCTTAAATATAATAAATATACATTGTTAATATGTATAGTACAGATTGTTAAAATATAAAATATATACATTATTAACATATATATTTTACATTTTGTATCTATTTTGGTTACATTTGTTTTTAAATCATCTAACATTTCGAACTTTCTATCAGTCAAATGTGTTATTTTTTTATAATCTTTTTTTAATTCATTTAAATTATTTAAAAGACCTCGCAAATAGTTTGTCCTGTTATCATTTTTATCTTCATTTTCTTCAAAACTTTCAATTTTTTCATTTAACTCCATTATCTTTCCTATATGTTCCTTATTTTCTTTTTGAAGAGCTACATTATTTTTAATAATATAATCCTTAAATTCATTATACTGTTCTGTTGATTCTTCATTGCTCTTTGAAATGTTAATATTAATAGGATGATCCATTATCAATTATTATTTGTTTTATAATCTTGAAAAATGTTAAAAAAAATAATTTCAATTTTTTTTTACTATGTTTTATAGTTATATATTATTACTGTTTTTTTAGTTATTAAATGTTTGCCTTGGTGATGGTGGAGGAGGTGGAGGGCGTTTTGGTGATGGTGATTGAAATTCACTTTTTTCTTTACACTTATTTTTATCTTCATCTAAAAGCATAATAGCCATTGCTGAATAATTATGTAAATCAATTAAAGTATCTCTTAAAGATTCACTATTTACTAAACTTACTGATTTGGTTGTAATTGATTGAAGACGAGAAATTTTATCTCCCATACGTACCAATACACCTACAACACCATAATTAGCAAAGGCATCACCATAATCAGCATTTTTTTTTTCAAAAAGTTCTAAACCTTCTTTTTGAACTTTTTCCATTTGACTAACTCTATCGAGTTTATTTGTATTATCGAGTTTGTTTGTATTATCGAGTTTATTCGTATTAATTTCATTATCATCAATGATAGTGGATAATTCATATAATGCTTCCATAATTAATAATATTAATAAATATATTTTTAAATAATATTATTAATTTCAATTTCAATTTTAATTTATTATTTTTATTTTTATCTTCCTCCACAACTTTTACACTGTTTATTACCTTGTAAAAATAACAAAGAACATTTTCTATTTTTTTTAGCACCTAATATTATCTGTTGTTGTACTTCATTTGAAGTAATTTGATTATAAAAAATTGTTATTTGTGGTGTATTATTATAAAAGTTCATTTTTAAACTTGATGGCATATTTATAATTTATAAATATTATATTCATAATAGAATCTCTCAAAAAATAAAATAAAAATCTAAAATTATTTATTTTATTTTATTTTATTTTATTTTATTTTATTTTATTTTATTTTATTTTATTTTATTTTATTTTATTTTATTTTATTTGATATTATATTTCATTTAAATAAAATATAATATTAAATATTCATCCTTATCTGGACTCACTACACAATTAAAATTTTCCGGAATCTTTGGCTTTTTTCTTGAATTTGGTGATACATACTTTGTTAATTGATATGCTATTATATCTATATTTAAACTCAAAACTATACCATCAATTTGTGCATAAAATCTGGCTGTTTCATAATTTGGAGTAAAATATATACCATTACCATATGTACAACCCCAATTTTTTCCTGATTTTTCAAAATCAAAACCATTTTTTAATATTGAAATAGCATTTTCAATACTGGTTCCGTGATATAAAAGCATTTTCTCTCGAATTATAATTTTAGATATTTTTATTAATTATTTTTCACTTTTTTTTATATATACCATTTTAACAATTTTTTTCACAATTTATTATACTATATGCTCTAGTTTTATTTCCATATAAAGGTTTAATATTTGAATTTAATTCTTTTTCTGTTTTTAAATAATTCGACTTTTTTTTATTTAAATATCTATCATATGAATTATGTTTTAGGTCTACGCCTTTATTATCTTTTTTGGAATTTTTATAATCATATACACGATCACTTGAATTATTCCATACATTGTTATTGTTTGTTATTTCCTTACTTACATTTAAAGATGCTAAATTCATTGTATATGATGATGATGGAACTTTTACTTGATTTTGTATATTTTTTTGTATATATGTAGGAAATAATGATGATGATAAATCAATTGGAACTCTTGATGGTTTTTTATATTTAAATATTGGATTTTGATTTTGAGAGAATTTAGTCATGTTATTCGAAACTTTTGAAAATGGATGTATTAAATAACTTGCTTTATTAGTTAAATAATATTTTTCAAATGTTTCATTCGAACAAGAAATTAAAAAATTCTTTGAAACACAATTTTCCGATAAATCATTTTGTAATTGTGTTACATAATTATATTTTGTGTTTGTATACGGCATATTAATATAAAATAATATTATTTTTTAAATTGATTAAAAATTTATCATTTTATTAAATTATATAACTTATTATAAATTTTTAAATTTAATGACTACATATTCTTGCGAATATTGTAATAAAAAATATGTAAAAAAATCATTTTATAATAATCATGTAATTTCTTGTAAATTAAGTAGACAATGTAGTAATAAACAAAATTTATTAGAAGATAATGATATTGATATTTTGAGTGTTAATAATTTTGATAATAAAACTATTATAAAATTATTAGTAAATTTACATAATAAATATGAAAAGTTACAATCGGATTATGATGAACTAAAAAAATATGTTGTTATTAGAAAAAATAAAATTAATATTATTGATTATTTAAATGAAAATTTTGACTATTCTAATTGTGATTTTTATAATTTTATTAATTCTATAATTATTGATAATGACAAATTAAATTTAATATTTAAAAATGATTACGTTAATGGATGCTACCAAATTTTATTTGATTATATTGAAAATTTAAAATTAAATAATCAAAATGTTCCATTTAAAGCATTCACAAATAAAGAAGGAATAATTTATATATATGTTAATGATTATTCTTGGATTATTATGGACGAATTTTATATTAATAAATTAATTAATACTTTAAATAAACAATTATTAACTCAATTTAATATTTGGAAAGATGAAATTATTAATAATATTTCAGATGATGATTATCAGGAACTATATATTATTAATATGAAAAAAATTCTTGGTAGCAACTTCAATAATAAAAATATTAAAATTATGATTAAAAATAAATTATATAAATATATACGCACCAATATTAAAAATATTGTTTCCTATGATTTCGATTAACTTGTAAATTTTATAGTATAAAAAATTGATTTTACTTTTATTTCTTTTTTTCTTTAGTATATAAAATGTTATTTTCTTATTTCTTGTTATTTATTTCGTTTGTCTCTTGTGAACATCCCGCTAATATTAGGCAAAATAAAATTAATAATGATTGCGATTTTAATATTATTCGTATTAAAAAAAAAGATATTATTTGTTATGATTTTGGATTGAATAAAAACTATTGTAAACATTATGCTATACCTAATGAAATTATTGTTAAAAAAGAAAAAGGATTAAATCGAGATAATATTATTATCAAACCAGAAAAGATATATGAAGAATTTAGCGATAATAAGGTTTTAGTTGCTAACTTTTATTATAGTTTTATATGTAATAAATATGATAGTGAACCAATATTAGAATTAAATATTGTTCCAACAAAACAATATGATTTATCATTAGGTGAACAACTTGCTCAAATATTATGTATGCTTTGTTTCAATATTTTCATAATTATATTAGTTGCTTCATTATGTCCATGCTTAGTAAATAATGGAAATAATTATAATGATGGATTGTTTTCAGGTTTAATTCTTGGTTATTGTTTATCTGGTAATAATAATAGACGTAGTTATTGTGAATAAATAATTCATTTTTAAAAATTGACAAAAATAAATTATATTTTTTTTATATTTATGGAAGGGGCATTTGTTTATATAGAAAATAATTATATTGCTAATCTTGTTATGTATAAAGAAATCAATGATGGGGTAATATTTTATTTACAATATAATAAAAATTTTATTTATTATAATCATATATCTATTTATGCGTTTGATTATTTATTTAAAAATAGAATGAAAGATTCTATTTATATTTTATATAGTTTACCTTATATAAATAATATTGATAATACTTTAAAAGTATGGAGAAATATAGCATATGATAAACTAGTTAATTTATAAAATTATTTACACATAAAATTATTTACACATAAAATTATTTACACATAAAATTATTTACACATAAAATTATTTACACATAAAATTATTTACACATAAAATTATTTACACATTATAAAATTGATTTATATTTTATTATTATATTTTTTATATAACAATAAGTTATTACTTACAACTTTTGCTAAGTATAATGCAGTATTTTTATCTTCTTCTTCTTTTGCCACCTGAAATAGTTAATATTATTTATAATATTAATTTGAGAGATAAAGCAGCATCTTCTATAATACAATTTTATAAAACTCGTTATCAATATAATTCATATATGAAGTATATAATAAAATATACTTTGTTTATGTATCGTGATATCAGTTTTGATTATATTAAAAGTTTACAATTTGTTTTAAAAAGTTATTATAATTTACCAAAAACATATAATAATTATTTGTTTAAAAATTTACTTACATTATTATCATATAAATTAATGTTTATACATGATTATATATCATTTGAAAGAAATATATTTGAACGTAATATATGTGATTCTACTTTTAATATTGTTTCTTTAAAATCTTCTTTAAAAACATGTATAAATATTTGGTTCAAATTGTGTGTAAAAATTAATTGTAAAATATCTTTTTACAATATTAATCATATATCTAATCAAACTATTAATCATAGAAATTATGCTAATAAATTTAAAATTACTAGTTTTTATAATATATTATATGCACCTAATATTTTAGAATATGATGGTGAATTTCCTATATATAAAGATGAAGCATATCAGTTTTTAAGTGATAAACTTTATGAAATTGAAAATCATGTTTAAAAAAAATAAATAATTATTTCTTTAAGTTCAAAAAATAATTATTTATTTTTAAAATTGATTTTGAAAAATTTTTTTCTTGCCTATATAAACCACATACTATTATGACTACTAACGGTAAATCCAATATTGTATGGTCTTGCAATGTTTGCTGTGAAAATCTTAATAAATCAAATCACGCTCCAATTACTTGTCCTATTTCTAAATGTGCTTTTGAAGCATGCAAAAGTTGTGTAAGAACTTATATTTTAAATACAACTGATGACCCACATTGTATGAACTGTAAAAATCCATTTGAATCTCAATTTTTAGTTACTAATCTAAATCGAACCTTTATGGAAAATGAATATAAAAATCATCGCAAAAATTTACTTGTTGAAAAAGAAATTAGTAGAACACCTGAACTTATGCCTATTGTTGAACGAGAAGGAATTATTCAAAAATATAAAGCTAATGCTGACTTGATTTGGGAAAGATATCATGAAGCCCAAAAAGTATTTAAAAGTCTTAAAGATGAATATCATAAAGCTATACGTCAAATTGACAATTTAAAAAATGGCGATATTACTAAAGAAAGAAAACAATTTATTATGCCTTGTCCAGGTGATAATTGTAAAGGTTATCTTTCTACGCAATATAAATGTGAAGTATGTCAATTATTTACATGTCCCGATTGCTTTGAAATTATTGGTTATAAAAAAGATGATCCGCATACTTGTAAACCCGAAAATATTCAAAGCACTCAACTTATTAAAAAAGATACAAAAGGTTGCCCACAATGTGGTGTTCGTATTCATAAAATATCTGGATGCGATCAAATGTGGTGCACAGAATGTAAAGTTGCTTTTAGCTGGAATACCGGCAAAACTATTGTTACCGGACAAATTCATAATCCCCATTATTATCAATTTCTTAATAATAATGGTAATGGTGGCCCAGCACCTCGTAACCCCGGTGATGTATTATGTGGGGGGCTAATTCCGTATTTTGATTTAAATAATATTTTACGTAAATTTATTCCATTTAAAACCGATAACTGGTTCACTATTTTAAAATCTAATAAAAATATTTGTGATTTTGTTAGTAGATTTAATATTATGAATCTTAATGAATTACTTACTATCTTTGGTAATTTACATCGTATTGTTAATCATATTACAAATGTTGATCTTCAATATTTTAGAAATAGAGTTCGTGATTATCGTAATAATGATAGTATTACTGTTCAATATATTTTAAATAAAATTACAAAAGATTCATTGGCATCTATGGTTTTAAAAAACGATGTTCAACGTAAAAAATATAATGATATTCTTAATATTTATGAAATTATTAGTGTTGTTGGTATTGAAAGATTTCGAATTATTTCTGAAACTATTAATGATAAAAATTATGACCTTAAAAAAGGTAATAATTTTGTTGATTCTGTATTACTAATTACTAATTTATTTATAGAATTTAATAACTTAGTTGACTATTCTAATAAACAACTTGTATTTATTAGTTATACATATAATCAAACTGTTACTTATATTAAATATATTGAAGAAAACGCAGATAAAAAAATTATGCTTAAATATAGTCAAAGTAATGGCAAATTTAATAAATCTCAACTTGAACTCATCCGAAAAAATGAAAATAATTTAAACTCTTCCTTTAATTATAAAACTAAAGTTAGCGGATATACATTATTCTCTAAATTTGTTCGTAATGATGTTATTGAACAACTTAAACAAAATAATCCTCACGGTTCCAATGATAATAATAATGTTAAATATACTCATATTACTACTGAAACTGCTAATCAATGGCACAATTTAAATCAAGAAGATACTGATTATTGGAAAAATTTAGCTGCTGAAAAAAATAAAGAAATTAATTTACATAATATTCAACTTGTTACTCATAATAATAATTATGAAGCCGGTCCAAGCAATGCGTAAATTATTATAATCTATAATGCTTATAATAATTATTAAAAAAATTTTTTATTTTTTATTTTTTATTTTTTATTTTTTATTTTTTATTTTTTATTTTATAAATTATATTCTTCCTTTAATTCTTCAAATGTTTTTATATCTATCTTATTTTTGTTTGCAAACTCTATTTTTTTACTCGTGTTATTCTTATCATCGGTTATTAAAAGATTAATATTATTTTTTAAAGATACATTTGAAACTACTTTCGCACCTGCCTCTTCTAAAATTTTTGTAATTTCATTTTTATTGTTTATATCACTCAAAATTATTATTTTACCTGCTAATTTTAAATCTTTTTTATCTTTTAAATCTGTTGCTTCTGTTATTACCTCCTTTATTGCTTCTACTTTTTTATCTAATTTATATTCTAAATCTAATTCTTTTATAAATTCTATAAATTTTGGTATGTTATCTACTACTATTTTTGCTGTTTTTTCACCTATTCCTTCTATTTTTTTTAGTTTTATCATTTTTTCTTCATCATCTTCTTCTTCCGTTAATATTAATGGTTCTCCTTCTAAAATTGTCTCAAATTTTGTCTCTCCGCAATTCTCAAATATACTTGATGCGGCTGCTATCTTACTTAATTCTGCTTCTTTTAATTTTTTTCTTATCGACTTATATATCTTTTCCGCCTTTTTACCACCTTTAAATTTATCCATATTCATTATTTCCTCTATCGATAAATTTATTATTTTTTGTATACTATTTGCACCATTTTCCATAAATATTTTTATAGTTCCCTTTTTTACCATTTCTATCTCTAATTTTTCAAAGAATGTTAATATTCTTTTGAAATTTACATCTTTATTATCTAATTTATTCTTTAATATTATATTTACACGTGTTCTATCCCATATCCAATCTTCATCTGGAAAAATTACTTCCGCTCCTTCTATTATACCTACCGTATCTTCTATTCCTGGTATAACATCTCCCATCTTTTTTATTATTACTTTCGCTCCTATACCTATCTTGTTTTTTTCTATAAATCTAGCATTTTTCCCTGATAATTTACTTATTTTTGAATTACTTATTATTACCGGCTCTATATGTATTGTCGGTATTAATAAACCATTCTTTGACGGTATCCATTCAACCTTTGTAACTGTTGTCTCTTTACCTTCATCATCCATTTTAAACGCAAACGCACTTTCTGGATTCTTACTTTCTCTCTCATATACCTCATCATTCGCTATTATTATTCCATCTATATTATATTCATACTCTTTTTTCCACTTTTTTAGTATTGTCTCCATATTTGATAATGTTAAATTAACATTATTTATACTTTCATTATCTTCTAATTTATCTATTTGTTTTGCTACCTTTAATTCACTTTCAATACTTAATTCATTTAATAATTTAAATTGCTCACTCGGTTTCAAATTATCTGGTTTTATTACCTCATATGCTACAAAATTTATATCTGTTATATCTATATCTTTTTTCTTTAAATCTTCTACATTTTTTGTATTTGATAAACCCGCCACAAAATTTCTTGATGTATTATAACCTTTTGTTATATATTTTTCTTTAAATAATTCTTCGTCTATTATTAACTCTCCTCTTATTACTATATTTTTATCTTTACACTCTGGTAATTTTAAATATTCAATAAATTTATTTATTTGTGTGCCTATCTTTCCTGTCCCTCTTGTATATAAATTTTTTATATTATTTTCACAAGAATATAAAGCACTTATTCCATCTAATTTACTTGATATTATATATGGACCTTTGAACTTTTTTTTGAATTTATTTATTTCTTTTTCACTTTCTGCTAACTTATCTTTTGTTTTAGTTATTTTTATTTTGTTCATTGACCACATCTCATATGGTAATTCTACTTTATTGTCTTTTAATTCTACATAATTAATTTCATTATTTACTACATCGTTTTTTGGAAACTTTTTTATTATATACTCTTTTAAATAATCATAATCTTCATCACTCAAAAATATTTCATCATTTAATGATAAATTATGATAATTATTTATACACTTCTTTAACATATTTGATAATTCTCTCTCTGTTAATACATCTAATTTTTCTTTTCCTTTTAATTTAAACTCTTTGATATTTTCCATTATATCTTTATCTTTCTCTGTTGAAACTTTTATTGTAATGTTTTTTATACCGTTTGTTACATCTTTTGAAACTTTTATTGTTTTTGTTTTACTTTTTTTTACTTGTCCTTGTTCTTCTTTTTCTTCTTTTTCTTCTTTTTCTTCTTTTTCTTTTTTTTCTTCTTTTTCTTCTTTTAATTCTTCTTTTTCTTCTTTTTCTTCTTTTTCTTCTTTTTCTTCTTTTTCTTCTTTTTCTTCTTTTTCTTCTTTTTCTTCTTTTAATTCTTCTTTGTATAAACTTATCTTTTCACCCGGTTTTAAAATTAATTTAATTGACTTAATATCTATACGATCTTTTGGCTCTACATATTTTATCTTTAAAAATTTAAATATTTCTTCCTCTGTTTTCATTTCTTTTTTTACCATTTTACGTTTACCTTTTTCGTCTAATAATACTTTTCCATCTTTATCTATAAATGATAATCCGTGCTCATTTAATGTTAAACCAAATTTTTTTACATGACTTCTTATTCCTGTATTAAAATCTTTTGAACCAGTAAAATATAATAAAGCAAAACCTAATTCATTTGGAGGACAATACATAAAATCAACTCTTCTTGCTATTGAACCTTCTTTATTTAATTTTATAATACACATGCTTTTTTTATCACCTTTTGTCAAATATTCTATTTTAAATAAATCTTTACTATCTTCTAACTTTCTTATTACTATATCAAATAACTCTTTGTCTTCTTCTTTTGAAGACATAATTATATCTATATCACCTGATGTTATGTGTTGTCGTCTATAACTTCCTGCTATAGTAAAATTATAATTTGATAATTCTTTGTTATTTTCATTTAATACATCTTCGTATAATTTATTAAACATATCTTTAAAATCATCTATTTCTTTTCGTGGTATTTTCTTTAATAAATCATAATAATATTTAATACCTAAAACTTGATTTTTAGTTAATAATGTTGTCTTTGTTTTATTATCTTGTTTCTTATCTTTATCTTTATTTAATTCTTCTAATGTCTTGTATCCTTTATCATATAATTGTTTAGCTTTTACATCTCCTATATCATATATCTTTGAAAATAAATCTATTATTTTACTTTCTTCGCTATTTACTACTTTATTTTTTTCTTTTTCATTAGCTTCTGTTTCTATAATTTCTTGTGTTATATTATTTTTTTTTAAAATCAATGGTACACCATTGTTAATGTAATCTGTTAATTTTTTATACATTCCTTTTGATAAATTTTTGGTTTCATCTTCGTTCTTTTTTAATAGATTTTCCATATTAGATGTTTTTATATCTTCATTTATATTTTCTAAAATTTTTAATGCATTATTGTATGGCTTCTGTGTAAATGTATTTGATTTATTTTCTGGTAATTCTTTGTATTTTTCTAAAAGAATTATGAAAATATATTTGTAATTTTTATTATCATCCATATCATTTATATATTTTATATCTGATGCTTTTAAACTTTTTCTACTTTTATCAATTTTTCTTTTTTTTTTTGATTTTAATGTTTCATTTGAATTTTTTTTCATTTATATATTATTATATTTATAATATATAAATATATGCCTAGAAAATCTAAAAAACGTAAAGTAAAATTTATTTCTGATTCAAATGCATTACATATTAAAAAAATTAATGGTATTCCTGTTCAAAGAACACATATTAAAATGAATTTATCACCTGAAAGATTACATGTTTCTTCTTGTAAAAATGGTAATTTTAAATCTCAAAATTTTAAAAATCCTGCTGAATTTATGAAAAAATTACAAAATCATAATATGTCTATTCATGAAACATTAGCTCCTTTTGGAAAAAATAAAAAAACTAATTTTTATCATAAATCTAAACCGATTTTTCAAGGGTTACCACCTATTATTCGTATACATAAACCTACAAGAAAATTAACTCCTTATCCAAACAAACCTACAAAAAAACCTACAAAAAAACCTACAAAAAAACCTACAAAAAAACTTATAAAAACAAAAACAGATAAAAAAAAAATATTTGAAAGACTTGCTCAATCTTTAAAACAATTAGAAAAAACAATTTAAACTCCGATATAATGTTTTATATTCTACCTTATTTTTATTATTATCTATAATTTCTAATAATTTTTTTTTATCTTGATTATTATCTTTTAATGAATTTAAATATTTTTTACTTCCATATAATATATTATTATCATCATATACATATTCTATATTTATATTCTGTATATTTATTATAAAATTTATATAATCTATTATATTGGTTAATTCTTCAAATTCTATTATTATTATCTCATTATTCTTTTTTATATGATTATTTATACCTTCCAAGTCATAATCGAAATAATAATTTATTAAATTCAAATTTAATCCTGATTCTATTAATAAATTTTTAGTAGCATCATTATTCATATTATTTTTCAAATTTATATTTATCGAAATTGTATAACTCATACTTATATCTTATATTTAATTTATATTATATTATATTATATTATATTATATTATATATCAAATAATTTAAATATTTTTCTATTTAAATTATTATAATTATTATTATGGTTCAAGATATTATTTATTTTTATCTCGATTTTTTTTATAATGATGTTTTTTATAATGATTCTTTTTATAATGATTCTTTTTATAATGATGCTTTTTATAATAATGATTTCAATCAACAACCTTATATAAATTCATCTTTTATTAATCATACAGATATAATTTATAATTGTAATTCTACTTCCAAATCTAATTTCGATTATTTAACTATATTAGTTAATATTTTATACTATTCTTCTTTTTTATTTACATTTTTATCTACCTCCATCATATTTATGATTTTCTTCATTTCTAAATTTATTTATTATCCTTTGAAAAAAGATTTTAATATTTATTATAATAAAAATCCATCATTATACGATTATGAACCTTTCTTATTTGAATATATTGATGAATATAATTCTACAAAATTATCTGATATTTCTAATAATTTTTTAAATATATTAAAATATAAATTTCTTTTAACTAACACACCATATGGCATAATAATTATGAATTATGATTATAATAATTATTCATTTGATTATTATTGTAAAAATTATAATACTATACCATTTGAATATTTAGATACTATTGCACGTATTTATGTTGTTAATTATGATTGTAAAAAAATATATATTGAAAGTAAAAATTTAAATGATGATATATTGGAAGATGAAGATTCTGAGGAAAAAAATTCGATTAATGATAAAAAAAAACACGTATTTTATAGTAAAAAATCTATAAAAAAATTAGATAAATTTGTTTCTAATAAATTTAAATATAAAGGAACATTCACTCATTTTAATAATCTTATATCTTATAATAATTATAATACTTTATTTATCTCTAATACTTGTAATATTGATGATTGTAATATTGATGATTGTAATATTGAACATTGTAATGACTTTATAGACCCATCTAATAATTCATATAATATAAATTATATTCTTAATAATTTTAAAGATTATCATATTTCTAACAAGAATTATTTATTATTTGCTCTCTCAAAAAATAATGATTTATCTATCAATAATTTACATAATATTAATAATATTAATCATATATTAAATAAATATATAACATTAAATCAAGAAAATGATTTGTTTCAATTTATTGAACCTTATGAATTAATTTCTTCTTCAAATGAAAATAAAAAAAT
>Ga0181392_1000154_pt1 | contig 24493 bp, 32 predicted proteins | sample 15SPOviralmetaG_FD_130083 | JGI IMG/M metagenome (GOLD analysis project Ga0181392, IMG submission 130083) | Marine viral communities from the oligotrophic San Pedro Time Series (SPOT) site, San Pedro Channel, CA, USA - 15 SPOT_SRF_2010-09-15 | ecosystem: Environmental > Aquatic > Marine > Strait... | reverse complement strand
AGCTGGTGTGGGTGCAGAAAGAAGAGGATTAGAGCAACAACGTATTGGTGCAGAAATGGCTAAGTTTGCAGAGGCAGACCCATTTAAATATACGCAACAATATTTGCAGACTGCTTTTGGAACACCTACATTGCCAACCCAAATTTATCAACCACAGTCTACTGCTCAATCTATACTGGGTGGTATAACTGCAGTATCTGGTTTTATGAATCAAGGTGGTGCAATTAATTCTTTGGCTGAAGGTGGTAGTATTTTTAGTAAAGAAGAAGAAGACGAAATAAAAGAAATAGAAGATTTTTCTGATGAAGAATTTGGAACAGAGTATGGTAAAGAAAGAAGAAGAGCTGAAGCTACAGATAAATTTAAAAAGGGACTTAAAAGTTTAGCAAAAAATAGTGATGCTCTAGAACCTAAAAGTCAAATGCTTGGGTCACAGCAAGGTCGCTCTACACAAGTATCCATGCAACAAGATGCAAGAGCAAGAGCAAGACGTAGGCTTGGCATGTTTAATCAGGGCGGCAATGTTAAAACTGAGCCAGAAAAAGGATTTATAGGTAGAATAATGGACGGTGTTCGGTCTGGTTATCAAGCTATAAAAGATATTGACTATGACCCAGAGACAAAATCACTAGGTAAGTATGACCCATTTACAGGCTTTGATAGAACTGAAAGACTTCGTATTGGATTAGCAATGATAGGTCAAATGCCACAGCTAGGACAAGGACCACTGCAGGCAGCAGCCGCAGGTGCAAGTACAGCACTAGATACAATTACAACAGAACAATTAACTGAAGCAGAAATAGCTAGACAAGCAGCCGAAGATGCATTACCAGATAAGGCTACGGCTGCGGCTTTTAATACTATAGTTAGAAACGTAAAAACTCATCTTGGATATAATATAGACCCAGCCACAAATACATTTAAATTTCCTGGTCTTATAACTGCAAAGATGAAAAAAGAAGAATCAGAGTTAACGCAAAGGGCTTATGATGTTTTGGAAGCAACAGGAAGTATTTCTAAAGCACAGCAAGTTATTACAGATTTTATCCCTAAAGCTCATCCTATCGGTAGTGGTGCTAGCGGTGGTGCTAGCGGTGGTGCTGGCGGCGGTTCTGGCGTGACTGTCCCAAGAATACCACAATCAAGTAGCGGTGGAATTGGAAGTTATTTTAGAGCAATAAATCCTTTTGCTAGTGATGCAGACTAATAGAGGCAAAACATGGCGATAACACCTAGAAGCGGTGAGATGCAACGGCTATTAAAAACAATAGCTGAAAAAGATTTGGATGTTGAACAAACTTATCAATACTTAGATGAACAAGGAATTGATAGAGAAGAATTTTCAAACGCTTTTCTTACCCGCATAGATGAACTTGGAGGAGATATTACGCCCCCTGAATCGCCTAGCGTTTCAGAGGTTTTTGGTGCTGCCCAACAATTAAAAGAAGAAAGTCCAGTATTAGGTACTATAGTTGCGCCTGCTCTTGCACTAAAAGGTATTAAAGAAAATTTTAGTGGTGTAGATATACTAGGTTCGGTGCTGGGTCAAACAGGAGAAAATATTAGTCAAGTAGCTGGAGATATTGTTGAGGTTGGCGCACAAAAAGCGGCTGATATGTTTAATCTTGGCTACATGGTTGACCCAAAAGAAACACGCCAACGGTTTGAGAATGTATTTAAAAAAGCTGCAGATAGTGTAGAAGAAGAAGTAAAGCAAACAGAGTTAGGTCAAAAAGCATTAAGACAAACTAAAGAATTTTTTGACCCAGAACTAAATACTGGAGAAGAAATTGCTGCAGAAGTAGGTGAGTTTCTTGTACCACTTGTAGGTGCAACAAAACTTTTAAAAGTCGGAGAGGCTACAACAAAAGCAAAAAAACTTGCTAAAGCATATGGTGCTGCTGTTTCAGCCGATATGTTTTATAGAGATGAAGACGAACAATTCTTTCACGAAATTATTACAAACAACTTGAATCCTGACTTACAAGAGTCATTAGCTGCTTTTGCTTTAGACCCTGATGACACTGTTGCAGAAAGAAGATTAAAACAACTAGGTGATTCTCTTGCTTTTGAGGCTAGTGCTGGATTAGCATTAGCAACAGCATTGGGCATAGTGACTCGTGTTCCTCGTGGTGCTAGAAGACTAAAAGACCTTGGCAAAGATGGGATAGATAAGGCACGTATTTTATCTCCTTATATGGTAAGAGGGTTAAAAGCGGCTGCTGAAAATACTGTTGGTAAAAGAACTGCACTAAAAAAGAATAAAGTATTAACTCCTGTTGAGGCATCAAACAAGGCGGTGGCTACTGATGTTAAAGTAGAAAAGATTGCTCCTAAAGAATACAGGCAGCAAGGTATTATTAAAGAAACTATTGGTGCGTTAAATACAGGTATGGGTAGACTGTTTACATCTAAAACAGGATTACCCGACCCTATATTTAAGGCAGATGTAGAAAGACGGGGTGCGTTAACTAGTTCAGAAAAATTAATTAAATATGAAGTTGGTAAACTTAAACGACAATTAGATTCTGCTTCTAAAATAGTTGGTCGTAATGAGAAATTTAAATATTCAATAGATGAAACTCTTCAGGGAAAAGTTCCAAGTGAAAAAATTAACTATAAACAAGAACTTGTTAGGTTGATTGATAAATATTTAAAGGGAGATGTTTCAGGCGCAGAAACCGAGATTCTTCGTAGAGAGTTTCCAAAGTTATATGATACAGCTACTGAAGCAAGAAGAACTATTAATGCCAAGGAGCTTCAAATTAAAAAAGACCTTGGCATGAGAGAGGATGAATTTTTAACTTTAGGCATTGGAAAAGATAATGTTCCTTACTTAACACGTTCATTTGAATTTCACACAAATCCTAAATGGTCAAAACAAATTCAAAAAGTTTTAGAAGATAAAAACCTTAGAGATTATAAGGGGCGTATACCTTTTACCGACCATAATGTAGAGGTAATTCGTGTAGTACAAAATGCTAGGAATTATTTTAAAGATAGAAATCCACGCCTTACAGAAGATGAAATAGACGGTGCTATTGACGAGATGATGAAGCGTGCAGGTAAAGAAGATATTCTTGACACGTTTATAAACATTTTTAATAGTGGTGCAAGCCCTAATATGCAAAAAGTTTTAAAAGGAAGAAAAAATCTTGACCAGCCCATACTTGATTTGCTAGGAGAAATAAAAGACCCTGTAAGAAATTTTCAACAAACTTTAATTAATCAAACTAAACTTCAAGCTGAGTTAGATTATCTAAAAGAAATTAAAAGATTTGCTGAAGATAATATAGGAAAAGAAGTAAAGTTACCTGGACTTATTCCTGATTTTGTGCCTGTTTTGGGGGCTACGAGAACTACTACATTTGCACAAAGACCAACTGGTGCTGGTCGTGGTGCAGTTTCAACTAGGGTAGCTCCGCTTGCACAGGAAAGACTTGGAAGATTGGGGGGAAGGGGCGACCCACTTAACTTAGGAGAGCTTGCAACAACTCAAGAATTTAGTAAAATGCTAAATAATGGTATTGATGTATTTGGTATTGATAAACCATTTGGCAATGCTTTTGTAAGAGCATTACAAAATGTTACTGCATATGCACAAGCAAATGAAACAGTGTTTGACCACACTGCTCATCTGCAAAATATGGTAGGTATGACACAGGCTTTGGCTATGAATGGTACTCTTTTGCGACCTGCAGGTGTAGAGGCTGCAACAAAGTCTATACATAAAATAGCAATGGGTGCAGCAAAGGGTGACAAAGCATCATTAGAATACATGAAGAAACTTAAAGACCTTGGCGTTATAGATAGTAATGTAATTACAGAATCTATGAAAGCTAACTTAGATAATCTGGCTGAAGGTATGGAAAGTTTTACAACAAAAACATTAAAGTCTCCCATTAGAGGAGCAAGCAAGTTATACGGTGGTGTTGATGACTTTGGTAAAATGATTGCACATGAAGTTGAAATGAAGGCTTACAGAAAAGCTTTTCCAAATGCTACTGATGATGAAGTATTTGAATATGCGGCAGAGGTTGTTAGAAACACGATGCCTTCTTATTCAACGGCTATTCCTATTGTTAGGCTTCTTTCTCGTTTGCCTTTTGGTACATATGCCTCTTATCCTGCAGAAGTTTTAAGAACTCAAAAAAATATTGTTAGTATAGCACTTAAAGATATAGCACAAGGAACTGCTACAAATAATCCTAGATTAGTAGCCACAGGTGTGCGTAGAATATCAGCTTTAGCAGCAACAACTGTAGCAATCGGAGCAACTGTAAAACAAAACAATGATATGATGGGGATAACGCAAGATACAGAACGTGGTTTCCGTATGATGTCTCCAGACTTTCAAAAAACAACAACAAAGTTTTTTACACAACCACCAATTATTGATGAAAACAATAATTTTACGGCTCAGTTTGTAGATACAGGTTATCTTGAAGCAAACCAATATACAAAAAGTATTGTAAAAACTTTAAATAGTAGAGTGTTAATTGGTGATACACCCACACAAAGAGAGGTGGATGAGCTTTTTACAAATGCTGCATCTGAGTTCCTTGGACCATATTTTTCTGCTAAGTTTTTACCAGGAGCTTTTGCTAAAGCACTTATGGGATATGACCCTGATACTGGCAAACCAATTGGAAGGGGTATGTCAAAACTAGAAGATGCAGGCATAAGAACAAGAACAGTTCTAGAAACTTTAGTGCCTGCCACAATTAAACTTGAGGAAAAAATTCAAAGAGCAGATAAGTCCGAAGAGTTGCGTGGAGAAGGTTTTGGTCAAACAGCTTCAGGGTTTCCTATGAAAGCAGAAGACCTAAGATATTTAAGAAAGACTGGACTTAGAAGAGAGTCTCCTAATGTTGATAGTGGTATGGGTCTTTCTGTTTATCAAGACTTACAAGATTTAAATAATACTAAAAGTGCTTTTAATGATTACTTAAAAAATATTTCTGATAGGCGTTTAACAAACGAAGACATTCAAAATATTTATCAAAAAGCACATGAATATTATGGAATAGAACGTCAACGTCATGCAAATCTAAAAGATAAGATTGATGTGTTTGCAAATATGGATGTATATCGTTATAATAAAGATACTAAGAACTATGATTATGGCAAATTAGGATATGGGCGTACTTTATATGGAATAACAAGAGAGGGGCGTTATAATTTAGACAGAAGAGTTTTATCTGCTATAGCAGAACAAGGAGTATATTTACCAAGTGAACTAATAGATGACAAAAAAACAGTTTCTTTATTTAGAGATAGATTATTTGGTTCAGAAGTTTTACAAGGTATTAAACAAATTAGAACTATGTATGCTGGATTACCTTTACGTGAGGAAGAAAAATAATGCAAATAACAGCAAACTTTTCATTAGATGAAATGACTAAAAGTCAGACTGCATTACGCAAGGGTATTAACAATATGCCTGACCCAATACACTTGCACAACCTACGTAGCCTGTGTCATAATATACTACAGCCAGTGCGTGAGCATTTCGGCAGACCTGTAACTGTTAGCAGTGGTTTTCGCTCAGTTGAGTTGTGTCTTGCCATAGGCAGTAGCTCTGTAAGTCAACATGCCAAGGGAGAGGCCGCAGACTTTGAGGTAATTGGGATAGATAACAAAGAGGTCGCAGAATGGATTAGAGATAATTTAAACTTTGACCAGTTAATACTAGAGTTTTACAATGAAGGAGAGCCGCAGTCTGGCTGGATTCATTGTAGCTATACAGGCATAGACCAGTTTGGAATAGAACGTAATCGTAAGTCTGTGCTAAGATATGACGGTAAAAACTATATGAACGGATTTTAACATGATACAATTTTTAACACCTATAGCCAGCCTTGCAGGTAAATGGATGGAAGGCAGGCAACGCAAAACAGAACTCAAGAGTAAGCTTGAAGAAGCTAAACTACAGGGGCAGATTAAACATGCAGCCAATGATTCAGCATGGGAAGCTAAAGCTATGGATGCTTCAGCAGACTCATGGAAAGACGAGTTGTGGACGCTTTTTTTCGTTGGCTTGCTGTGTGCCTGCTTCTATCCTCCAGCGCAACCCTATATTGCAGACGGATTTAGATTCCTCAGAGAGGACTGCCCTGAGTGGTTATCTTGGGGTATCTTAGTATCAATCGGTGCAAGCTTTGGTGTTAAATCTATTGGGGCATTACGTAAATAAATGATACAAAATGAGAGAGAGAAATGGAACCTATATCAACTACGCTGGCAGGCATCGCCTTAGTTCAGAAGTCTGTGGAGTTTATCAAGTCTAATATCAGTACAGTTAATGATATTAAAGACATTGCTAGTGCTGTTGATGGCATGTTTTCTGGTGAGCAGCAGATACAACAGAAAAGATATGGTAATAAATCTATTATAGGACAAACAAAAGACGCTGCCTCTACTGTTATTGATGCTAAACTAGCTCAAGAACAAATGTATGAAATAAAAAAACTAATTAACTATAGGTTTGGTCATGGTACATGGGAGCAGATAGTAGCTGAAAGAGCAAAGCGTATACGAGAAGAGAAGGAAGCCATAGCCGAACAGAAACGTATAGCACGAAAAAAACAAAAGGATTTTGAAGATATGTTGTTTGTCGGCGGCTCTATCTTTATTGGTGTAGCTCTTTTCCTTGGTGTAGCTATTGGGATATTTACTTTAGGTTAAAGCAGTTTCCATCATTTCATCAATCATAGACTCAAAGGTGTACTTAGGTTCCCAGCCTAGTACATCTTTTGCTTTTTGTGGATTACCTAACAGTAACTCTACTTCTGCAGGGCGATAGAAGTCTGGATTAATTCTAACAACTGTGTTGTCGTATTCATCCATACCAACTTCATTCAAACCTGTATCACCTTCCCATTTGATTTTCATATCTACTGCAGCAAAGCACCTCTCAACAAGCTCACGCACAGAATGTAGCTCACCTGTAGCCAGCACATAGTCATCACCTTCTGGCTGTTGCATCATAAGATACATACCTTCTACATAGTCTTTAGCATGTCCCCAATCTCGTTTAGCATCTAAGTTTCCTAGCTCAATGTGTGGCTGTTTTTCCTTTGCAATATTTGCTACGCCCTGCACAATCTTCTGTGTGACAAACTCAGCACCTCGCCACGGTGACTCGTGGTTAAATAGAATGCCATTAGATGCGTGAATATTGTATGCCTCACGATAATTTTTTACAGTCCAGAAGGCAAACTGCTTGGCTACCCCGTAGGGGCTGCGTGGATAGAAGGGTGTAGTCTCTGATTGAGGTGTTTCTAAAACCTTCCCATATAGCTCTGAGGTGGACGCTTGATAGAATTTGGTATGGTCGGATAGGCCAAGTGTACGAATGCACTCTAAGAGCTTTAAAACCCCTATAGCGTCCACATTAGCGGTGTATTCTGGCACATCAAAAGACACACGCACGTGAGACTGTGCCGCAAGGTTATAAACCTCATCAAATAAGTTGGTATCAAACAATTGCATTAGGCTACCTGTATCAGTTAGGTCGCCATAGTGTAGCTTAAAGTTGGGGTTATCTACTAAGTGTGCAATACGTCTGGAGGGTTCTGATGATACACGCCGTTGTAGTCCATGTACATTATAGCCTTTATCAAGCAATAGTTCTGCTAGATATCCACCATCTTGTCCTGTAACGCCAGTGACAAGGGCTGTTTTTTCTCCAAGATTATTCATGTTCCAAGCATCTTATATAATGACCTAGTATTTTTGTATATTACTTTCGGGCATTGGTCATCGTAATATATTTGATGTCGTTTTACAACTCTATCTTGACAATGATAGGTACAACGCCTTACAAGCACACTCATTTGTCCATCCATAGGAGCTTGTGTAACCCCCTGAGTTGTAAGAAAACAAAGAACTTTTGCTATTGATATTAAGGTCATTTGTTAAATACCTCTGGATTATTTTCTGCTTGGTGAAAAGTACCTACTGTTATAGCTGCGGCAGCTAGTAGTATAATGTGAATAAATGCAGATAAGCCAAACATCCATAGGCTACCAAGCCATAGACCGAATGCAATACACCACATCCAAGCTAAAACCTGAAGTATCATGTGCCGTGTATTAACATCTGGTATATTCTTTAGTGGGCTGTGGTCGGCATCCATTACACCGTTCCAAGAATTATATATAAACTGTTTCATTCTTCTTCTCCTTCTTCTTCAAAATCTTCAGGCCAAGTAGACATAAACAGTTCATACATTTTTTCTTTGCCTATAATTTTCATGGCGGCACATATCTTTCCCTCAAGACCTGCTACGTCCTGTGGTCCATCGTCTTCTGCATTGTTGCCACGTACACGAGATAATAACTCAAGAGCCTTGAGTGCAGTTTGACCGTTGCCATTTGCTTTGGCTTGCTCGTACTGTTTCTCAAGCTCTGAGACAACATCTACATCTGTGCTGTATTCGTCTTCAAGTTCTTCAAGCCTGCGCTGGATGGCAGGTTCTTGTAGCAATCTGTATCCCTGATTGTGTGCAGACTTTTCACTATAGCCAGCAGAGATAGCAGACTGAGTAGCATTCTTGTTGATAAGATATGCTTGACAAAACTTTTCTTGACGCTCTTTAAGCTGCCCTGTCATCCATAAATTCCTCAAAAGTTTGAAACTCTTGATTGTAATACGACTGCTCAAAGACTTGATAAGCAAGAGTATTATTACCATAGAAGTCTATGTTTAGTGCTAGGTCTTTTCTTTCAAGCATCTTCTCAAGGTCTTGGGCAAGGGCAAGCAACTCGCCTGTTGTCCAGAACTTAAACCCACCAGTTTCTACATGCAAGTATTTTGGTTGTCCTGCTTCGTCTTTTGCTTCTTTATCTACAGCATCTTCTGGTACGCTACAATCAAATCCAAACAGGTGTAGGTTGCGATAGCCTAATGTTTCAAGCAGACCGATGGCTCGTGTGGCAGAGGCAGTACCGCCAGAGATAAATACTGTGCCTGTAGGAATAGGAAGCTTGGTATTGATTACAAACTTATCTTCCCTGTCTGCGTCACGTACAGCATCTGTAAAGGCATGAAAGCCTTTTACATTATCTGTCTTAGACATAATGTAGTCTACTGCAGAGATGTCTGTCATGCTGGCAATTACAAATAGTGTGCTTGGGTCAACCTCTTTAAATAGGTCTTTGCGTTTTACTCCGTGTGTGCTTACACCGTCTACAGGCCGTGGGTCTAGAATGACACAGGCTGTAGGTTTAATACCTGCTTTAAGAAGACGGGGATATGAATGCTTGACACACCATACTTCGGCATCATATTTCTTTTGAACTTTCTTAATTTCTTTCATGTCAAGTTGACCGCCTGATACAATGATGGCGTGCTTGTTATTTGTTTTGTATTGCTTGACCCAATCAAAGTCATTAATCTTTTCTACGTTGTAGATAATGTTGTTATGGATGTCGTCCTGTGGCATTGAGTCTTTTGGTTTTACAATGATGGGGATACGCATGAACTCTTGTGGTAAATCTTTCTCTTTGGGAGAGATAACTACGCCAAGATGAACCTTGCCGCCAAACGCAGTTGGGTCATCTGATGGAAGAACATATTTATTAGTGTCCTTAATTTTTTCAAAGGTTCGTATGATTCCGTTGTAGTCAGGGTTGTCCAAAAACTCTTTGTCTTCATGTGAATAGTAGTCATCGAATACAATAACGGGTACGTCTTTCAAGAAAGTGTAATCGCTTTTAACTGTATCATATGAATGACCGCCATCAATATAAGCAAGGTCTACGTCATCGAATCTCTTAGATTTCATGGTGTCCTTGGTGTCACCGCAATTTAGATTGTAGGTAAACTTCTTATTGTTCTTTGCCATCTTGACAGCAAACTCTGCAAGTCTACGGGACACAGCCTCAGTAGGATTGTGCGCCTTGATGTTTAGTTCTACCTTATCTGTCTCCTCTGTGGCCTCTTCAAATAAATCAAAGCCACGATAGTGTACTGTATCTACATTTTCAAAAGCAGCAAGTGCCATCTCAATGGCTCGACCACCATTCCATGTGCCTGTCTCTACAATAGTAAAGGTGTTACGGTCTTCAGAGTAGAAGCGAACCAAATCTGCAAGCTGTTTGTAACGCTTTGGACCTACAATATCAGGAGATACTTCCTGTTTCTTTTGCCACTTACGACTACCTTTGTTATGTATAAAGTGTTCATTTAACATACAGTTTTCAAACATCTCTAGGCCACGCACTCCCTCTGACAAGTTGCGTATCTTTGAACCATGTGCTTCATATATCTTGAGCAGGCGGGTGTACACAAATGAATCAGTCCACTCACGATAGCTGAATACTTCGTTAGTGTCATATGCGCCACGTATATCTACGATGTGAGAGCAGGCGTTATGATATGCCATGTTCCATGCAGTAAATCCTGTTTCGCTGTAGTCAATGTCAATGCGACCAAGGTGAACCATGTCTACCTCGTCAAGCATAATCTTAGCTGCGTCTTCTGCAGTAAATCTTTTCTTTGTAACAGTGTCGGCATCAAGCCATGCCAACCATCCCTTGTATTCTTCTTCAATTAACTCAAAGGCAAGGTCTGAGTAGGCATATACTTTATTACAAAAACGTACTGCGTCCAGCCTGTAATTGTATGGTGCTTCCGCAAAGCGTCCGTTTTTATCTGCATTACGCTTAATAAAATCGTTGCGTGCTTCTACATCTTCTATGTGACGGTAGGTAATGAAGCTTGCCTGCGGCAGTCCGTCTGTTTCTTTTTTATAACCCTCAAGGTACACGTATAGTTTAAAGTCGGTCGGTTTCCATTTGCTTATGACAGACTCCAGCATAGGCAGTCCATATTCTTCTTCGTGTTTTTTAGGAAAGCTTGTTACAAAAGTATACATAATTATTCCTCTGAGTATAGGTTGTTAAATATTTGGTTAGTATCAAGAGTATAATCTAGGTCGCTCTTGCTGTAATGTATTTGTGCTGATGGCTTGAAGTCTGGCGCACCCTCACCTGTAACAAACCAGGCTGGATGCGTGACCCTAACCCTGTTGTTAGGTAGGGCAACAATGTTTCCTGTCCACTCACCTGCGTCCAGCAGGCAAAGCACGTGGCTTTGTTTGTGTTGTGCAGAGTCATCAGCTATCTCGCTATCTGTGTAGTCCACAGTGAATAGATACTTGGCGGGGTACATCTCCCCATCAATCTTTACAAGCCAAGGACAGGGGGTTGCTCTGTCGATTGTATACACAGAGTGTGTTCGTGATGCACAATCCCACGGCTGTGCTTGGTGCGTTGCCATTTGTTGAGGCCAATCTTCTACAGGGATGTCTCCCATCAAGCCTGTGATAGGCATCCTTGCCCACATTGCACCGCCATGCACCGTATCTTCTTCTTCGCCTTCGGCAGATATGCCTGTAAATATAATCTGAAAACTAAGGCATCTGTTGGGCATTGTCGTAACACCGACAGCCATGCCATGTAGAAACTCTCCGTGATATGCTTCGTGATTGTGCGTGAAGTCACGGCGTACCCAGCATTTAAAGTGGGGTATGTTGCTATGTAAGAACGCCACTACATATTCTCCAGTATAAGCTGAGTAGTTATTTCTTTTTCAGTGGCAAGCCATTCTTCTGTGTACGCTTCGTCAATAGGTCGCTTCGGTTTCCAGTCTTTAAACCACGGACCACCTGTCGTAAAGTGAGCATTCTTCGCCTCAACATGTTCGCTTGAGTGTCCGTCAAGCCAATTCCATTCTTCATGTATGTCTCCAATCTCGTCATCGTCAAGCCACCCAAAAGAGTGCAGCCAAGAACCTGTTTGCAGGTTGACCGCATCAACTGTTAGCTTTTTGTTGCTTGGGTGGGAGCAGTTGAACAGCATAAAGCTAGACCAGTTTTTTCTACGATAGCGGGTTTGTGCAACTCCGTCCATCTTTGCTCCTTCGGGTGGCTCATATTTGTGCTTGATACACTGAACAGCAAAGTCTGTTCGCTTACCGTAAACGCCAAAGATACCTTCGATGTCACCACGCACAAACATGTCAGCATCCATAAACAATGCCAGACCCTGATACTGGTTCAATGCAGGAACCAAGAAACGGGTAAATGTAAAGTCTGTACTAAATGGTTTGTTGTCGAAGACATCATATCGTTGTTTCGGGTCGTGTTCAAACACACGTGAAGCCCTGCGGTACAAGCCAATGCGCCGAAGCTCTGGCTCAAGCAGGGGGATGATGTCGTATTTTGTATTGTATTTACGGATTGAGTGTTCCAGAACTTCGTAAGCTCTGCTGTCACGGTCATCATATCCAATATAAATAACTGGTCTTCTTTTCATAACTGCTCCAATATAAGGTGCGGTGGACATGAGAGAGAGAAAGGACTGAAGAACTCTGCCCACCGCTTATCTTATATTATATGAAAATTATGCAGCTAAGTCAAGAACTTTTTTATAGTCTTGTAATTCTGTTTGCTGCAGATACCAACAAGCCCTTTTAAACTTGCCGTTATTGTCACCAAAGTTTATATCATTATATAATGTATCTGCCTGTATTGCACCACGGCATTCATAATCGCCATTTTTACCTACCATTAACATGAACACATCTATGTTTTTGTTTTTAGAGTTTGACAATAGACAACCTGTTTGCCACGGCGTAGTCTTTACATCAATGCGGAGTCCGTTGTATTCTACATCTCCCATCTCTAGGCCAGAGGCAACACCTTTTGTGCCAAGAGTAAACAAGTCTGTGGGATATACATCAAGAAGTTTACATGCCGCAAGCTCTGATTCTGCACCCATGATGTCGGGTTCTATTCCAGATAGGTTTTGAGCCACAAGTTTTTGGTTTATAAGTTTACCTCTGTTTCCATAGTATCTGCTTTTTGCTATAAGAAGAGCAATCTTTTTTTCTAGCTCGTTTAAAATAATCTTTGTCATACTATTCTGCACCGTAATATTTATTTATTGTTTGAATCTTTTCATCGGCGGCGGCAATCTTTTCTACCTGTGTTTCAATGGCTTCGACAACATCGGGGTGTTCTCCAATACCAACCGATTGATTTAAGTAAACTTCAACATTGGCTTGTGCTACTGCAATCTCGCCTTCTAGTTTTTTAGTAAGTGCCTCTAATAAATTCATAATGTTAACTCCGCATTTAGTTCAGAAAATCCCCCAATGTATTTACCATCAATCATAATTTGTGGTACTGTCTTCTTGTCAGGGAAGAGCCTTGAGAACTCTCCCAAGTCTACATCAACTCCTATCTCGTAATAGGTGTAGGGAAGGTCACGTTGCTCACACAACACCCTCGCTCTGTCGCAAAAGCTACAGTATTTTTGTCCATATATCTCAATCTTGTACGCCATATTGTCTCCTACTTGTGCCACAAGCCTTTCAATCTTTTCTTTGCATTTATGTTGGCCTGCTTTTTGTTTTCATGTGACATGCTTTGCCAGTTTGTTAGGTCTTCAGTTGTTCTCCCGCAGTGGATGCAGAAGTCGTGAACATTACTTAGCTCACAACTATCTGCACCCGTATCTGCTTTACAGGGGCTGCTCATCAGGCAGCAGTTAGGTCAACGACCTCACAGGAATCACCAGAGCAAGCCAGTGTTTGTGTACCTGCCGTGTTGTCTTCCTTCTCGTAATCAGAAAGCCTTGACCAGTCGATTGACTTGGGCATAGCACTAAGTGCCTCAGTGTACACAGCCTTGTCACAGTCCTGATAAGGTGCTTGTGCATAGGTGTGGTCACTGTGCGGCAGGAAGGATACACCAGAGCAGATGTCAAAGTTATCGTATACCCATGCGCCAACCTTGAGCCACTCCTCGTCACGAACTGTGATGGTCACTGATGGCTTGTGTTCGCACCACTCAAGGGCATACATCTTCCACAACTCAAGTTGCTCAATCGCAGTCATGTCGTTGCGTGTAACCGCACCGTCAGGTGAAGCCACTGGAAAGCTAAACACTGTCGTGCTTTCAGGTTTCATAACGCAAGGCTCTGCAGGAATGCCTACGTCCTGCATGAACTGCGTCAACGGGTCTTTGTTATCACCTCGTACAGTTCTAATATAATGCGTGCTATGACGAGCGTGAATGCCAGAGGCACTATCAACAAGCTGCGAAACAGTACCTGAAGGCTTGACACAAGTGATGGCCGCAGATGCACTAATTCCAAGTTGCTGTGCAACCTCGTTGTTTGTCTGTACAGCAACGTGGCGCAACTTATTAAGTATTTTTGCAGTCGGTTTGTTTGTGATTTCATTGTCCATAATACCTGTCAGGCTTACACCCAACAGCCTTTCCTCTTCCGTGTTACGTTTCCATACAGGCCGCAGATACGGCATGTGTGTATATGTGGATTGAATCGTACCCAAAATTGTAGCAAGCTTTACTTTGCGTGCTAAAGTTTTCTCTGTGTCGGTTGGGCGAACCACAACCTCTGTCAGATTACAGAACTGATAAGGACGAAGTATAATTTCACTGCACGGGTTTGTCCCCCACTCTCTACCAGTTTCACGGCGACCATTACGCTCAACGTGTTTGTCTGCTGCGTCACGGCTGAAGATGCCACGCTCACCAGACTTAGACTCGACCAGTGCTGTCCACTCACGCATGAATGTTTCCATGTCAGGCTTCTCAGTGTAGGCAACAGAGTTGTTAGCCAACGCACGTTGACCCTCATTCTCCCACCACTGCCCCGACTTGGCATGACGCATACGGTCATCGGATAGATTGGACAGGCTAATCATTGCACTGCGGCGTACACCGCCGACAACTACAACCTCGCCAATCTTACACATGATGTCGTGACACTCAACGCTGTTGAGCTTGCGACCAGTTGCGCCTTTGAACTTACCTACAACAAAGTTGAACAGGTCGTTAAGCGGCTCTGGTCCAGAGGCACGCCCACCAAATGTCTTGAGTCGTGCGCCTGCAGGTCTAATCTTCGACAAGTCCCACTTGGGGATGTCACCTACATAGAGCAGAGAGATAAGCTTACGCAGACTCTTTGCCCAGCCTTCCTTGCTATCCTGTACCACAATAATATCTTCTACCTCTGCGAGGTCTTCGGGTACTTGCGGTAGCTTCTGTATTGCCTGACGCTCGACTGAAAAGCCTACGCCTGTACCGCATAGAAGAATAAACATAGCCTCGTCAAAGGCACGGGGGTGGTCAACAGGCAGGTAGCTACAGTTGTACACACATGTGTTGTCACGGTCAGCCGCTTGGCCTGCTGTCATCAAGGCACGCATAGAAGGCATTACCTCTAGGTTGAGGATTGCTTCCTCGATTTCATTAATTGTTTTGGTGTCGATGTCTGCGGGACGCACGATGTTGTCTATGAATCTGCCTACTGTTTCAGCCCATGTCTCTCTTCGGTTCTCTTCCTCAATCCATCTAGCGTATCTAGATGTAGCAATAAATGTTTGGTAATCGGTTGGTAGGTGGTTAGTCGTAGTCATATTCCTTGTCATCGGCATGTAGCTCCTCTCCAGTTAGTGCTTTCCAGCTATATTTAAAATCAAATCGTGAGCATTCCTGACTAATCATTTCAGCAATCTCACGTGTCTCCTTCTGTGCCGTGTCGTGTAGACGTTGGTTAACTACACGAGAAAAGGCATACAGAGAACCAGACCAGTACCACTCTGTGTACATGTTCTGCGGTAACACCATGCGTGCAAGCTCTGGTGCTACGCCATCCTCAAGCATATTGTCGTATGTCTTTATTGCCTGCTCCATGAATGAGCGAATGTCATACGGTATTTTGTCGCTTGCACTCCCCTGTTTTACATTGTCTGCACGCTTTCTCCACATCTTAGGTATGTAGAACTTGGGTTCATAGTCCACATAGCGGCGGCTGACTTCATTCCAAGCCAACCCCACTTGGTGCTTGATAAGCTGTCGTGCCACAAATAGGGGTGCTTCAATACGAAACTGCAAGAAGCAATGCGAGAAGGGCGACCAGTGTGCGTGTTCAGCTAAGTAACTGATAAGCTTCTGGTCTTTCTCTGAAAGGTCGTGGTGATTAGCCACCTTGACCCGCTTTGATTCCTTGTTAAAGGAAACACGGGCAGCGTTTACTACTGTAAGGTCGCTGCCCATATAATCAATCAATGATACTTTCATTAGTCGAAGACTCCAATTATACTACACTTGTTCCAACGAAGCAATAAGCTTATTGAGATACCACTGACATTTTTTTAGGTCTTCCACAGGCTTTCCCTTGTACTTGTATCGCCACAAGTATTTCATGCAGTTGCCCTTCAAATATCCTGTAAATTCTTCGGCTGTCATGCTGGCCTCAATAGCATCAATGGCTTCAATTCCCTTGAAGTTGTAGTGTGTTGGGCTGTTTACGACATCTGGTTGTTCAAAATGCTTGAACTTAGTGTCCAAGGATTGCGTTGATTCGTTTTCTGACATACTCAATTTCTCCTGTGTGCAACACCTTGTAGGCGAAGTCTCTCATATAGTTCGGGTCAACACCTGCATTGGTACATACTTCCTCGAAGTCCTGTGCCGTGGTTCCTATGGAAGCAAAGAACCATGCCGTTGCCCTGTCCCTTTCAATGCGTGCTTCTGATGGCTCACCTCTATACGGTTGCTTGGTCGCATCAAGTAATGCCTGCAGTATGACACATAGATACAGTGTCTGTTCAGGCGAGGACAAGTCTGGTCTGAACTCGTCCAAGTGAAGTGTTATTCTACTATTTGACATTTGCTTTGTCAAGCCATTCTTGCGGAATGCCCTCATTTAATTTGCAGAACTGATAGCCATACTTGTTACACCAGTCTGCGTAGGTCATCTTCCCGCCCTTGTATAGCTTGCGATATGGATTGTCAAACACAAAGCGAATGTCTATGTCTGGGTACTGGCTCTTAATAAAGAGGTGTTTCTTCCTGTCCTCTGCCATGAACCGCCCCTTCACTTCAAGCACAACGCCATTGGGTAAGAAGAAGTCGGGTGTATACTTCTTATCCTCACGCCACTCGTATGGTAGCGTGTCTTTCTCGTACTCGAAGGCTATCTTTAATTTGTGAAGCTGTTGTGCCGCCTCGTATTCTGAATTGGATTTGTATTCGTGTTTATATTTTTTTCTTTTCATAACTCCAGTTCTTCGACATTCGGTGTCTTCGCTACTTGCGTCATGTACCGCACGCCATTGGAATATTTGAATGCACGAAGACCAGCACCACCATTGGCATCAGCCCAGCATTTCTTCTTGTATGGACAGAATACACAGCCAATCGCCAGCTTGCGGTTGCCTGACTCTCCATCCTTTGCATCATTGTAGCAACGAGCAGGGGCGGTTTCACTTTGAACCATGCCCTTGAGGTGGCGAACACGGGCAGGAGCATCAATCATCTCAAGCTCATGCACACGGGTCACTGCAAGCTCACCACTGTTCTTATCAATAGCAAGGAATGCTGCCTCATTGCGGTTGTTCTTTGTTGCGTATGCACTAATCTGTGCGATGTACCCAAACGGGTCATCGTCTGACAGCCTGTTCTCTTTGAACTTCTTGAATCCAAATGCAGAGGCAGACTTGATATCTGTAAGCACACCATCAATCACGCAGTCCTGATGTCCAAGCACACCCTCTACCTCTACGGTGTCCTGCGCCTCTTCGACTGTATGCCCAGACACTTTGGTCAGGCAAATCAGGAGAGCCTCAAGAACATGACCCATCAGGAACTTAATACGGGTCTGTCCATTCAGAGGCTCTCCGTCTTCACCCTGTACTCCGTACCAGATTTGACGGTCTGGCTTTCCGATTTGAGAAAGTCGTAGGTTAGATGCACCTGTACGCTCTCCCTCACGAAGCACAGTCTCAGTAGCCTCTCGCACTAGGCTACCAACTTCGTCCAGTGCTTCTTGCACTGAAGGGTTAGACACATCAACACCTTTTTCTAGGGTCGAGTAAATGTCCTGTACGAGTGTGTCGAGTGTCTTAGTCATGGCTATCCTTTCGGTTGGCGAACACGGCAGGACTTGAACCTGCAACCTGCAGATTAGAAGTCTGCTGCTCTATCCAGTTGAGCTACGTGTCCCAGCTTTTCTCTTTATGGTTTTGCGAATGCGTTGTGCCTTGTGTGCAATGTACTCTTCCTCATCTGCGAAGAAGTTGTGCAGTGATTTGAGGACACGCAACTGAAGTGCTTTCAGGTGCCTGCCTCGTGGCATTGCCCAGCCTATAATAAAACCTGCAAGTCCGAAGCACAGTATCACAAGGTATTCGGGTAAGTTTGTTTCCATCTCAGTCTCCTATGTAAGTGATAGCGTTCCCGCCCTCGCAGCTATCGCCAGCGACCAAATCCAACTGTCGCCCCCGTGCTTATCAACTATCTAGAAAGGGATGTCGTCATTCAATTCTGTGCTAGTTGATGGTGCGTCTGAAGCAGTAAAGCCATCTTCGACATCGAAGTCTTCCCCTGCTTTGTACTCAACCAAGTCCACAACTTGAACCTTCTTGAGCAGTGGTGATACACCTGACTTGCCATTCATTTCCCACGGGAACGGTGTGTACATTACATTCACAACGCTACCATTACCAATGAGGCCAGTGAATGCCTGCTTCTGTGCATCCACAACTGTGGGTGCTTCGTTCTGCGAACCATCACGGCGTGTTACCTTCTGGCGAATGTGAACGAAGTCACCACGGTCATCGCCTTTGTTCTTGATGGTAAGACCATCTGCCTCAAGTGCGGCACGATTGTTGTCATCAACAAGAATGTCGATGCCCCACTCAGGTTCGTAAGTGGTGTTTGGTTGTTGTACTGATGCCCAATATGCTTTACCTTTTACTACGGTCATATTTCGTTTTACCTTTCGTTTTGGTTGTAATGTCGTGACGTTATTGCCGACGACCACTATATAGTGCCACATCCAGAATCAAATGTCAACACTTTTTTTCTAGTGGGTATCTCCCCACGTTTTCCCGACCTTGTATTCACTGTCGAGAGGGCAACGAACTTTGAGAGATTGCTCTGTCAGTTTCATCGCCAGCTTTGTAACCTCGCCAAGTTCTTCGGCGTGGTCTTTGCGAACCTCGAACTGGTACTCATCGTGAATACTCGCAACAAGTCTGAAGTCGAGGTTGCGTTTAGTTGCCTGTATGATAATGTGCTTGAGCCATTCCTTACAGACGATTGCACCTGCCCCCTGTAGCAGGGAGTTGAGTGCTGCATGTGCAGAGCGTATCTGCAACACACGCCCATCAATACCTAGCACATAGCCACGTGATGCAAGCTTATCTACCTTGCTACGCAGTGCCTTGAGTGCAGGCATGTTGGATAAAAACTTATCAATTAATTTCTTACCTTCTTTAGCAGAGCCATCTACAATCTTACCAATCTTAGCCGCACCTGCTCCATACAGGAATGCGTAGATGAATGTCTTGGCATTGTCACGTGTCGGCAACCCTGCCGCCTTCTGGTTTGCGGTATGCACATCACCCTCAACAACCTCACGTGTGAAGTCCCTGTCGTTCATGTAATGTGCAAGCATCCTCAACTCTAGTGAGCTTGCGTCACTACCAAGAAGCACATAATTATTAGAAGTAGTAGTCCATACATCTCTACAATCCTTTCCATAAGGTGAGTATACTGCGGGTACTTGCGCCATGTTAGGCGAAGTGTGTGTCATACGACCTGTGATTGTACCCAGCGTCCAAACCTTACCATGCACCCTGCCATCTTCACCGACTGCATCTATCCAAGACTTAATCTGTGAGACACGTTTCTCCAAGAGAAGAAAGCGTGCAACCATCTGTGCTTCGGGTATGTCAACCTTTGACAACACTTCCTCTGACACAATGGCTTGGCCTTTCTCTGTGTAGGCATGAGGCTTCCAGCCTAACTCAGACAGACGCTCTGCAATCTGCTTGCGTGATGCGGGGTTGAACACAGTCACCTTGTCCTTCAAACGATTACCTGTTTTGTCAGAGTATCTAATCTCAGTAATCGGCGGGAACTTCTGCTGTAGTTGTGCCTTGATTTGTGTTGCCTCGTCCGACAGTCGAGCCATCAGTTGCATGGCGGTAGGCACATTAAGTGCAAAGCCGTTACGCTCCTGCTGGTCTACGATTGCACGAACCTGATGCTCAAGGCGTATGCTGCGTGGTGAGAACCTCTTCATCTCTGGCACAAGTATATTGTACACACGTTCTGTAATCTCTACATCCCTAATGCAATACTTTAACATTTGGTCGGAATACTCTGACCAATCAGAAAATTCTATCTTGTTGTACCCCAGAGACTTACCCCATGCTTCAAGCGAGTGACCGCCTTCACGCACAGGGTTAGCCATCTGTGACAGGATAAGCGTATCACGTATCTTGTCTAGAGGTATGTTGATGTTTAGTAATCGCTTCAGAACAGGAGCATCAAAAGACACGCCATTATGAAACACCAGAATATCAGCAGACTCCAAGAGTTGCTTGCAATTCTCAAGAGTGTTAGGTGTAAATGTGTAGGTTCTTTTTTCATCTAAGTCTCGTGCCACTACGCAGTAGATTTGTTTGGCATCAAGCCCGTCTGTTTCAATGTCTACTGCTAATCTCTTCATTTCCAATATTCCTTTTTCTCTTGTTTGTTAAGCTTCCTGTAACAGGGGATACAATGAGAACCCCTGCCACTAGGCCACCTCTCATCCGTTACGAACTTGTGGATAGGCTTGTGTTTGTTACAAGATTTACAGTTCTTTAAAGTTTTATTCAAGTTCAATCAACTCTGCTTTCTCGTATGGGATGTGAAAGAAGTGTTCGCCCTTCACAATGTTACGTCCTTGTGCCTCACGCACATCTGATTCTGCAACCACGTTATCCTTGATGCGCCACGCCGCCTTGCGGTCAGCACGTAGGATGTAGAAGTTGAAGAAGCCATCGGCATCAGCCACTTTGTTAATCAGCTTGTGCTTGCGATACGGTATGCGTATCTCTTTCCAGTCAGGGTTCCAATCACCCTTCCAACCGTACTTGATTTCAACCTCGCTGAAGTATGTATTATCGCCTTTCTTTGACTTGATGTCAACAGAAAAATCTTCTTTGCTGTCAAGAATCTTGTGACCATTACGCTTGAGGTAGGCAATCACAATGTCCTTGGCTGGTGCGTCAGATGTCTCGTAACGCTGGCGACTGAACGGGATGTTCACTGCGCCGTGTATTGGTTTGAGTTTCATAGATAGTCTCCTGCTTCTACTGTGTCAAAGTCTTCGGCGTTAGGGTCATCAATCTCCTGCATACGACCAGACTCACGGTCATACAGCAGGTAGGTAGCGATACCTGTCTCACCTGCATAGCGGTTCTTGAGGACACGTATGGTCGTGGTGTTGGCAATCACGGGGTCGGATGCCTGCTGGTCACGCTCCATAGCAATCACTGCGTCACTGATTTGTGCGATGCTGTGTGAGCCACGCAACATAGACAGACTAATCTGTACGCCCTGCTCCTGTCCCTTGTCGCCTGATGCACGCCGCAAGTGTGATACCAGAAGCATACAACACTGTGTCTCCTCGACCAGTGAACGTAGCTGGGTCATCATCTTGTCAATGTTCCTGCGCTCGTCCTCACCCTCAAGACCTGATACAAGGATTGAGAGGTGGTCGATAATGATATAGCGACAGTCAAGTGCCTTGACCATGTAGCGCACACGTGCCAGGATTTCATCAGTCTGTATAGAACCAAAGTGGTCGAATGCAAACACACGGCCTGTACCTACAGTAGCTTGCTCGTAATGTGCCAGTTGTTCCTGTGGAACCTGCTCACGAATCTCCTTGATGTAGAGCCGCTTGCTTGCCTCGACAGACATCAGGTGGAAGATGGTCTGCTTGACGTTCTCCTCAAGGCTGATGATACCAATGTTGCTGTCGGTGTTGTTGAGTAGGTGATGCTCAAGCTCACGCATGATGCTGGACTTACCTGCACCTGTGCCTGCTGTGAACGTGATAAGCTCACCAGTACGCATACCATACAGCAACTCGTTCATGCCTTTGTACGGGTAGTCAACTGACTGCCTGTCCTCGTCATCGTACAGACCATCGAAGTTCTTGAGGTTGACGATACCTGCAGGTGTGTAAGGTGCGGCATCCCACCAACGCTTGATAAACTCTTCGGTCTTACCATGCTTGAGATACTCGTTAGCATCCTTCGCCTTCAGCTTGACGATGCGGCACTTGTTAGGCTCGAAGATGGACGCAACCTTTGCGGCGGCGGCGTTGCCATGCTCGTCATTGTCAAAGCAGACAACGATGTTCTCGAACTTGTTGAGCCACTCGAACTGTGCCTTCACATCCTTGACCGCAGACTGTGCGCCATTACGGACGGACACGACAGGCCACTTGCAACCCATCATCTGATAGGCAGACACAGCGTCCAACTCGCCTTCGGTCAGTGTGATATACTTGCCGCCATCACGAAACTGGCTCTGTCCAAACAGTCCTGCCTGTGGCAGTCGGCCTTCGGCGTGGAAGTCTTTGGTCTTGACATGACGAACCTTGTTCGCCACATGCTGACCATTGACATCGTAGTATGGGTATATCTGCTTGTCACCTGCGACAGTGATGCCGTATGCCTTCGCTGCTTCGAGCGAGATGCCACGGTCTTCGATGGCAGAGAATTGCCCCTGACTCAATGGTGTATTCATTGTATGAACCTTTCGTTCTGCGACACTAACAATTCTGTCAGAGCCTTCTGCCGCCGTGTATGTCTCACACACAAAGCAGTAGCGTGAGCCGTTGTCATACAGCACATTGCCATCTGACGAACCACACTTGCCGCACTCACCACGGCTGACCACGTTTGCTTTTTCAGTATTCATCTATTCACCTTTCTCTGCGTAGTAGATGCCAAACTCTTTGCCCCTGTCATACAGGAACAGCTTGCCGTTCACTATCTCTGTTGCGAACCCCATGCCTTTGGCAACCAGTTCACGATAGCGAAGGAACTCGTCTATGTCCTTCACCTCTTCCATGAAGGCAGGGGCTGACCCCTGTGTCTTATACATCATGCGATACATTTTTAACCTCTCTCATTGCTTCGGTCATAGTTTTCTTGGTCGTTGCTTTGTTCTGTGAAGTGATGGCTTTGCGCCTTAGTGCCTTTAGTTCTTGCTGTTTCGTCCGTATAAATCTATTCATTCAACTGCTCCATTGGTTTTCTTGTCCCGCTTTGTTCCATCGCCATCATAGTACCATGACCGATTATCAGGGTCAAGTTCTTTCCGCTTATGCTCTAGCCTACGGCGGTGAACTAAGTCACGGTGGCGTTTCAACTGTACATCATTCATCACTGGTCAAACTCCTTGTCTGCGGCATCCATCGCAAAGTCCACGCTGTCTGCATACATCTCTGTAGCTTCTTCCCGTGCTATTTTCTTTGCTTCCTTCTGGCTGTAGCCTTCTTCAATATACTGGTGGTACAACTCTCTAAAGAGTTGCCTTCTATCTTTTTCCCATAGGTTGTTAGTGTAGTGTGACATCGCTAAAAGTTTTCTCCATCATTGCTATCTCAACTTCCTCGTCTGGAAGCGTTCCATTTAATATAAAGGCAATCTCTTCCTGTGTCAAATCAGGGAAGGCACGGTCAACTGCCCAGCCATCTTGCCATCTTCGTATCTGTGCATAGGTGATGGGCAAGTCCATCTCGTGCATGTTGCCAGAATATATTGAGCGTCTAATTAGTTTCATCGTTTTTCCACTTCGCTTTATCTGTCAACAAGAAAGCGTTACCGAAAAACGACAAGGCCATAGGCCAAGAGTCGTCCTCATTATACATGAGAAACACTTCCTCGTTGATTGGTTTGTTCATGTCTTGTTTCTTTTCAATCACAAGTTGCCTTCCATCCTGAAGCTGAACCAAGCGGCACTCGCCCCCGATAAATCCCTCTGCGACATCACGGGTAGGTGACTCAAGTTTATCGGAGCAGTGTACAAGAACTGCTTTTGATTTATTAATCATCAGTCCCACCTGTAGAAAATGTGGCTGTCAATCTTGACAATCCTCGTGTGGGTCTTCGACCAACTAGGCATTACATAGTCAGCGTGGTAATGTGTAGCCCCGTCCATGAACGTACCGAACCAGCCGTTCAACACAATCTGTGCGTTCTCCTGTGCTGTCTCAAAAGCTTTTTTATTGCGTGGCTTATCAGACAGGCCATCACAGTACCAGCTAAACTGACATCTGTTACGGGCTGGTTTGCTTTCCCAATGAATGCCCTGCTTAATCACTGCACAAACAGTGTCGGGGAAGCGGTCATCATACACACGATTCATTACGACCTGCCCGACTGCAAGCTGTCCTGCTGTGCTTTCGTTGCGTGCTTCATGGTATATGTTCAATGACATACACATCAGGGCGTTAGCAAATATTGTCTCAATCATTTTCTTTTCTCCGCTTTCTTTCTCAGTTTTGCAAAACCTTTTTCTTGCCTTGCAAGATATCGTTCTGTCTGTGCTACCAGACTGTCCCATAGTTGTCGCTTGATACGCTTGCGGTTTCCGTCT
>Ga0181392_1000152_pt1 | contig 24577 bp, 26 predicted proteins | sample 15SPOviralmetaG_FD_130083 | JGI IMG/M metagenome (GOLD analysis project Ga0181392, IMG submission 130083) | Marine viral communities from the oligotrophic San Pedro Time Series (SPOT) site, San Pedro Channel, CA, USA - 15 SPOT_SRF_2010-09-15 | ecosystem: Environmental > Aquatic > Marine > Strait... | reverse complement strand
TGCCGTCGTCCAATGGGAGGTCGTCTGGCAGATTGTGAATCCGCGGTTCGTCGTCGATCGGGACGCACTGATATTTCGTGTTCGTGTTCTCAACAATGAAATCAACATATGAAGTCCCGTTCTTATATTCGCCCTCAAAGAAGTTCTCAACTCCACTCTTCTTTCGCTGACAGCGGTCGCAATATTTCGTCGGGTCGTTGTTGTCCTTCAATGCCCCACATTGAAGGCGAAAGGTTGCGTGGGATAGACCCTCTGCCTTGATATGCTTAGACCCCATAGCACGCTCCCATTGGACCGCACCTTGGCACACATTGTATTTCTTTCCGACAATGAAATCCTCCTCCCGACGGACTGCCTTATAGGTGACTTTCTTGATAGGCTTTCCGCCATTAATGTCGTCAGCAATCTTCCCGTCCCGTTTAAAGGGTTCAATGTCCTTGTCGGCAGTGAAGTAGAATTCGTTGTCTGCCCCCTCGGGATTGTCGGGTGTGTTGGTATATTCAATCGTGTATTCGCCACGAGACTTGCGCTCTCTGCGATTGCCCGAGACCTTCTTCACACTGACCGATTTATGAGCGACCTCTTTCGCTGAAACCACCATTTTCATATAGAGTTCAATCAGCATTGGATTCGTCACCTTGATATATGGATTGCCATTCTTGTCGGTGCCGAATGAAGCAGTGTCCTTGACCTTATTCGCCTTGAAAGCCAATCGCAGTTGTTCGTGGTGCTCGCTCTTGAAATCGTCGCTGGGAGATTTAGCGAGATAGTCCTCCCACGCTTTCGCCTGACGCTTCTCCAGCGGTTCCTGCTTGGGTGCTGACTTGATTCGCTGAATCGCCTTCTTGTGCTTGGCGAGCATTGGAGCGATTAGGTCATAGTCGTCCAGCAGTTCCAACTTCGCGATTTTATCGGCAGGTAGAACCAGTTTCAGGTCGGCGATTGCGCTGGCGAAAGTGTTGGACATTGCCCCTTTTTTCTGTTAGATTGACTTGCCCCTTTTCTGGACTTGCCCCTTTTTTTAGTATGCGATAGACTTCTAACAAACTATCAAATTTTCTTGTTCGCGAATTTAATGACTTGTGAGAGATTAGACTTGCCCCTTTTCTGGACTTGCCCCTTTTTTTTAGTATGGGAGAATTCTTATACCAACTATCGAATTTTTTAGTTCGCGAATTGTCTGGCAAGTGAGATCTAATTTTAGGGGCAGATTGGGTCTAATTTTAGGGGCAATCTTCCGACTGACTTGACGGAGAAACCGCGAACTAAAAAATTCGATAGTTGGTAGAAGAATTGCCCCATTAGAAAAAACAGGGGCAATCTTCCGACTGACTTGACATTGAATTCGCGAACGAGAAAATTTGATAGTTTGTAAGAAGATTGCCTCATTAAAAAAACAGGGGCAACTCCCGAAAAATAGATCCACCGAAAAAAGGGGCAAGTCCAGAATGCCGAACGGAGTCCGCAATCGGGGCAATTCTCGGGTCGCCAATCGTCGTCGCAATCAACAACGCGATACGGCGGTCCCAGCACAACTCGTGACGGACGCCCCGCCGATTGTGGTGGCGGCGGAAGTCGTTTCGTCGGAGGCTGACTCGGAGATTGTCGTCCAATTGACTAACCGAATTCGTCAGTTGGAGGAGCAGGTCAAGGAGGTTAAGCGAAACTTTAAATCTGCCAAGAATGACGCGAAAACATTCAGGAAGGTGAATGACAAGTCGGCATTGTTTTTCAAGCAGGTTTCCGAGTTGATATGTCTCCCAGAGACGGAGATTTTAAGTATGGATTGGCACACGCATTTCTATAAACGCTGTGAATACCTTAATAAAATGTTGGAAGAATATAGCGAGTGGAGGGTCGCTCTCAAGCATTTCCAAGACCCAGAAACGGGGCAGGCGATAAAACTGGAAGACTTCACCGAGATAATCCATGGGAATGAAAAGGTGAAGAAACTTGAATCGGAGAATGAGAAGTTGAGACGTCTATATTCTGAAAGTCTTTCTGGAACCGACCTCCAAGACAAATACGATAAGCTGAAAGCGAAATACAATCAAGCAGTCAGCGGTAATCTATTGTCATTTCAGGAGGTTGAGATCGAGGACCTGAAGAAGGAGAATGAAAAATTGAAGAAGGAGAATGAAAAATGGAAGAAGGATTTTAATACGGAGGGAATCATTATCCAGCAATTGACCGAAGATTTCGGAACGACATTGAAAATGGTCGCCGAGAAAAATAAGAGCAACATTAAGTTGGACGGAGTGAATCACTCCACCACGAAATTGCTCCAGAATTGGATGGAGGAGAATGGAGGGATTGTGTGCCCGACAGGGAAATCGGACGCGAAGAGTCTCAGTATGAAATCAATTGGACGACGGCATTAGGATTGGTAAGTTGGATATTAATCCAAACCTCGTAAAATATTGTATCAATTTAATTATACTATATAGCATAATATTTTTTATGACACTTTTTTTCTATTAATACAAATAAATACGAGAATTGTATAATTCTATGAATCATATAATATTTAAACATATATGAATAATATTCATTGTGTAATAATGGTTAAATATATTAACTCGGGATCTGTAAGTGGATATTATAAAGGAAGGTTAATCGTCACCAGGCCACTGACTAAGAATAAAACAATTGAAACATATAGAGACAGGGTTGAAATTTTTATTAGAGAAGGATTGGAAAAAGGATATTCAATTCAATCAATGATTAAATTCAATATTGAATTTATAAAGTTAGTTAGATATAAGAATACAATAAGAGAACCAATGCCCGACGATTGGGACACAATTTTAATTGCTATTATGATATTGATAAGGTTTAAACAAATAGAAGAGGACGGAGTGAATGAAGGTTTATTAATTATGAATTCAAGCAAGAGAAAGGAAACCCTGGGCGTCTCGGGCAACGTCAATGCTCTCGTCAGTTAAATCAGAATCATACCCCTCCTCTTCGGAATCTTGATCGTCGCTGTCATAATCAGCATGGTCTTCTAATTTATCGTCCTTTTCTTCTTCTGCGTCTCCACCCACGATTTCCTTACACTCCTTCAACTCAGGTTCGGGTTCGGGTTCGGGTTCGGCCCAAACAGGTGATTCGTGAGTCACCGATTCAACTATTTCTTCTTCTTCACTTTCACTTTCACTGCTTTCTTTACCCGTAGCAAGAGCAGCGAATATCTCGGGTGGATAATGCTCGCAAAGCAATTGATAATAAGTTTCAACTAAATCATATCGTCCTCCAGCAATTACTAAATCACCAATCTCACAGAGTGCTTCATATCGGTCGTCCATTTTATACTTTAACAAATATTATTTTTATATTCATAATTTTAAAATATTAATGCGTCTGAATAATCAACCTTAGAATAGTCAGGACCTCCTTCCGCCAATTCTGCCGTCGCTTGGTCTTGTTTATTTTTACTCTGTAATAATGTATCAACCAAATTTAAATCAGCATTTATCTGTTGATTTATTTTAAATATTACTGCGGAATTCAAATCGCAACGAGCCAACTTCCCACTGGGTTCGTGAATAGAACACCTTATGCTCGTTAATACTCTGTCGATAGTATTCGTGAATATAATATCTCCACCCATTCCATTTAAGAAATCACCATATGGATTCGCTTTATTAGTCACTGAAACAATTGGAAGAGTAATTCCACTCCTTGCTCCACCCAAATATCCATTCTCTTCTATTATATCACTTCGGATTGTATAATATGGTCTTAGAGTTTTAGTAGGTAATCTCTTCGCAGTTATTTTAACACTATCAACTGGAGATTCAGTTATGACAGGCAATATGCTTCTTGACTGCGCTGCCGCTCGTTCCGTGGCGTCGGGGTTGGTTGAAATTGGTTGTTTCCCAACTAAATTCGTAATCTGAAAATTACCTGGACCCCATAGCATTTTAGAATAATCCAGTAAATCTCCCTCATTAACCTTGGCATTGGTTGTGATCACATTCACATTATTTAAATCAGCATTGGCCCCGTGTGCCTTTATCCTTACTTGCCTTGAAGAAGTTGAATTAGGATTATGGAATTGACTATATCTAAAACCCATTATTCCCGCTAAACTACTATCCCAATAATCCTCGGGCACAATCCAATCCTCAATGAATAATCCACTATGACAATCCATAATGGAATATGGTTTTATATTATCATTGATTGCTGAAAGGAGCAGAGGCGTTCCCATTCCTGTCAGACAAGCATTGAATGCGCTATTGTAAGGGGCAATTTCGGGAGAATAATTATGCTGAAACATTGTTTTATTGATTTTATAGCATTGTTTATCAGCATTAGGATTAGTTGGAACAGCAGTTCCGTCTGAAATATAAGCACCAGCATTCGTCACTTGATTTATCCTTTCAGCAGTATGTAAATCCTCAAGTTGAAATCTCTGTTGAGTCTCATCGTAATTGATAAAAGCAGAATCTGCTCCTAAATAAATACCGAATTGATATTTATCAAGTCTCTCCGTTCCGTGACTCGGATTCTGAAAAAGAGAGAATTGCTTGGCGGATTGCGAACCAATATTTCTCCCTTGGTCGTCTGTGTTTCCATTATATAAAACCATTGCCATTGTTCCATAAGCAGAGAAATGATAATCAAATCCAAATATACGACCACCAGCAGTTCCAATCTGCCTTTCGTTTCCCTGCTTGCTATTGGGGTGAAAGAAATGATTGGGAATCTGATTTCCAGTCTGAGTGAATTGGAATCCAATAAAGTATTTAACTTCACCAGTAAATGGATTCTGTCTCCTAATTCGTCGTCCAAATCCATATGCTAAATCGTCATAATCTGGAAGCATTCCAGTTGTCGATCCAAAACCTTTTCCATAATCAACAAATCCACAATCATTTTCGGTGAATCCCTCTGTGTCAGGATTATAATCAATAAATAATGGGAATGAACCCTGTGAAGCATTCTGTGCTGAAATATAATAATCATAACCGAATAAAGGAGTTGAATTGCTTTTAATGTTCGTCCCGAAATCGCTTGGAATACTTATGTCGTCGGGAGCATTCGGACCTGAATCAAATAAATTCATATGAATCATTCTTGTCCTTTCCGCGGTGACCCTTATATTGTTCTGAGTATAATCCTCAAATAAATCTGGATAGATTAACTGAGTATCAAAGAAGGTCTTGAATAATAATAGATTTTCTTTCGTCCAGGGAATTGAAGTATTAAAAACAGCGTCGGCTTCTCGGGTGAATGCCTCGTCGTCTGTCTCAAATCCAAATTGATCGTTTAATGCTTTTCCAGCAACATATAACTCTGGTCTCTTTATTCCAATATGCTGATAAGAAGAGAGATATTGATATGCTGAATCTAAATCCCAACTGCCGTCTGTTTTTATAAATTCAGCAAGTGTTGAAGCATTATATCCAGTCGCAGTCCCACAATGATAATGTTTATATGCTGGACTCTCAGTCTTGAAAGTTAATGTCTGATTAGAAGCAGACTTACCGCCCAATGTTAAATCATAACTGAGAAAGTCAATATCAGTCCTTTCATTGATTTCTTCGGTTAATTGAACCGCGACATCCGTCGGAGAATTATATCCAGGATTCACCTTTAATTCGATCAAATCCTTCACTTGAATATATTCGCCGAGAATTGCGGGGTCTCTTAACGCTAAACATTGCTCAGCACTAAGGTCGGGATCATTGGCAGTAGTTGGAGGAAGAAATTGGTCTCGCTTGTTGGCGGGTAATTGAAAACTAAATCTATTGTGTGAATCAGTATCGGCAGTCGCATTCGCGCTAAGTTCTATAACATTATCACTTACGATTGAAAGGATTGTTGTTCCTGCGGCGAATGGAGTCGTTGGACTCTGGACCACAATTTCCATTGTTTTAAGGAGAGAAGAAGTCGTTGATCCGTGTTTTAAAGTGATATAACTTGACCCATTGGACGCTTGACCCACCACTGAAACTTCCGCCGAAGGACTTGCGAATAAAGTCTGTTTCGCCTTGAATATAGTATATCGTGATCCGTCATTTAATCCAGCAACCTTGGTCGTTATAGTATCACCCCTCCCCGCTTGCCTGTTTTCAACGTCTGCTAAACACATATTCAATGGGGGCCTATTGTGTAATGCTCCACCTAAATAAGGAGATGGCGCAGTATGAGGAATCATATCATAGGACTCCCAGGCGGTGCTTCCTGTTCCAGTTTTCAGTCCAATCCACATTCTCGGAAGAAATGCGTAGTTTTCTCCATTGGCTGCTTTATAAGGAGAAACAACTAAATTCAATGTGTCGTCCCTTAATGCGATATTTTTCTTAACTAAGGAAGCATTCTCAAGTTGAAATTTTTCAGGAGTAGATTTATTGAATAATATTTTCGTTGAATTAATATGTTCAACTTCAACTTCTTTTCCTAACTCTTCACCCTTTATCTGAATCTCTCCACCTTGTGCGCCAATCTCTGAAACAAATGAAGAATGAACTGAAATTGTATCTCCACTTTTTAATTGGAATCCTGTGCCAACTCTATTCGTCCATTGTGCTGGATTTTCTTCATTGTGATTCTGCGCTTCTTCGCTCTGAGATCGAGCACACTCAATGATTGTTGTTCTCGTGTATCCACTCATTTATTTATGAGTAATAAATTAAAAATATAGTTATTGATTTAAATTAAGAATTAAGCGAAAGCGATTTCCATAACTCCGTCCCGAAGACTTGCCATTTTAACAACTTGGAGATATGCCCTGATTGTGCTTCCACTCGCCATTGGGTTGCGAGTATCAAATAACTCAATACCACGAGAATTGACACGCTCACCCTTATTCAGGCGATATGAAGTATAAAAACATTTCTGGCGAACAACGTCCTCCATATGGTGTCCCTCAAATGATTCCGAACCAGGAGTCAGAGTTGGGTCTGAGGCCAACTGACCCTCACCGCGATATAAATCACGAGAGATATAAGGCACACGACCCTCCGATTGGAAAACATTATGATAATGGCGAGCGTCATTGCTCACGTCAATCGGATAAAGGAAATTATCATTATATTTTAGATTAGTCGTCACCTTGCCCGTGGAAGTCGTTGTGATAGTCGGGCCGTCGGCGATATATTGATTCATTAAATTATTAGAAGTTGTGCCGTCGGGAACAGCAGAAACGAAAACCTTATTAATAATTCGTCCAGCACCACCGAGATTCTGGATTAATCCACCTTGAAATTCTGCGTCAGAAACCGAGCGCTTCATAAACTGATAATCAACATAATTGAATGACATTGTGGAATTCGCCTGACGATATTGCTCCATCATTTCCTGTGGATAAAAAATATAATCAGCGACCAACTGGCAATCAGGTCTCGTCAGAGTTAAATCCTTCTGCGGAACCTGTCCCGCATTGTGAGAAACACGCGCCGAAGAAGTCGTCCCGTCCGCCTGTTTCGGGGCGAAAGTAAGGTGAATAGAAACCTGCTCGGACATCATATATAATGGCAACTGATTCAATTTCAGGAATGGGAAGAGATCAGCAAGGAGAACAGAGAACTGAGGTTTTCTGATTTCATTCTGCCAATCCCAAACAACTCCAGTCGGTAATGGGTCAGAAGCATTCAGCAACCGATTGAAGAAACCTGCCGAAGGGTCTTGAAGACTTGAATCGCGACCATTATCAACTCCGATAGATTTCGCTTCTTTTATAGATTCAACATTATTCGTGGCAGTGCCGCCTAACGAAAACTTTTTAGCACGACTGACGAATTTAGGTTCAATGCTAAGGAATCGTCCGCTCATAACCTGCTCTCTTTCCTTGATTGCGTCAGGAGGAAGGAAGGTGGTTTCATATGCGGCGAAATGTCCGTAGTCTTCAATTTCACAAATAGTCTTGGTGCCAACACGAAGAGAAGCACGCTGAATAACTGAATGAACTCCAATATTCGCGGGATAGAATGCTCGGGTGACTTCCTTGGAAGCATTCTGAACACAATCACCAGCAGAGGAGAATGTAATGCGAGAATTGCTGTGAAGAAGACCTTTATTCTCTAAAACGAAACGACATTCTCTATCGCTGAAAATAACTGGGTCGAGAATATCAGTCTGAACATTAATAGCTGTGTCGGTTGAAACAGCGCCAATTTTAACGAGATCAGGAATCTGCGATGCCTGAGGTGTTGCGGGTGCGGTTGAGGTTTCCATATTATGATTATGGAAATATAAAAAAAAAGAAGTTATTTTAAAATATTAATTCTTCTGAAATAATCGGGAAGTAAATACTTGGAGATTAATATCGTCCTTTTTTCCGTCCCTATATTTATGATTCGCTAAACGATTCAATTGAGATTTAATGAAATTAGGAGTATTGTGTCCCTTATTATAATTAACACATTCAGGGTGTTGTGCGATAAATAATTGTTCCAGTTTAGTCGCTTCGTGCCTGAAACAAATACACCATAATTCAATATCACTATGCTCTAAATCTAATTCTTTAGCAGCACACTTACACGGCTCCGACTTATGAAGGCGGTGCCTGAATTCTAAATCTAAACGAGTTTCTCCAATATATAATTTATTATTTAGATCGGTGATTTTATAAATATAATGAAACTCAAATAATCCTTGAGTTGCCGTCACCCAACAATCATTCTTAATGTCATATATACTATGGTCGGGAAATACTTTAAAATCTTCTTCATAAGCAGTTCCTTTCAGGTAATCAAAACCAACATATTCCAATTTATCCATTATCATTAATTATAGATATATGATTAATCTTTAAATCAATGTCCGTTTTCAATTGAGGCACAATATGTTTCCCATATTCTCACGCATTCTTGGAGTGTTTCGCACCAAGTATATCCGCAAGAAGCACAACAACCATAAGGATCATAAGGAGACTTCACCATAAATGCTATTAATTCTAATATCATTTATAATTGTTTATAAAATAGTTTTTACTTCTTAATACAAAAAAATACGAGGATTGTATTATTTACTTACTTAATGATTTATTTCATAATCTGGATCGAACCCTGTGCCGAAACGACCGTCTGCTGCGAATGGACATATAAGAATACGGCATTCGGGTGGTCGCTGGTTAGACCAAGCTGAAGTTGAACACCGAATGGAGAAGCACTGAAATCAACTCCAGAATTGGAAATCTGGTCATAAGAAACACCAAGACCCCAAGCACTGCCTCCCTTAATAATCTCCTTACACTTAGCATAATCCGTGCCACAATCAAAGTTGCGATATACTGAACTATCAACCGAAGAGCGATTAATTTTAGAGAAACCCATAACTGCGTCCATATAATTGCGAACAAGTTGAGCGTCGGCAGTCGTATTGCCCGATTCGGCGGGTTGCTTCTGGAGAGTATCAATATTATATTCTAATGGGAATCGCTCACCAGCACGAGTGAATACTGCCTGATCAACATTCGCGACCTTTCCATCCGTATTCGTGAAAGGAAGAGTTGCCAGGCCGTCTCGGGTGAATGAATTAATGTGAGCAGAAGGAACAACATTCATAAATGCTCCAAGAACAGACTTCAGACCAAGGTTGAAATTCAGGGTAGCATTGTGAGAATTAATAGTGTTGTAATAAGACGAAATAGAATTGTAGGTGAAGGTGTTGGTTGTCTGCGATTGAATCTGAGCGAGTTGGTCCTGAGAAGGACTCTGGACTTCACAGATTAGACGAACATTGGATAATTCATAGAAAGCATTGAGAAGGTTGGCAGAAGTATTGTCCGAGGAGAATAGAACCTGCTGATCTGGTGAAAGTTGAATCTCAACATTTAATCCACCAACACCCCACTGATTAGAAAGGGGAATCGGGTCCGTCCCCATAAATAATCCTGAAACAAGCGGAATACAGAATGAATTCGGAGAATCACTGGTTGTCTTCGCCTGAGTATTCGTGACAACTCCCAACTCCTGACCTGCGAAATTGGGGAAGCGAAGTGAAGTCTCATATGCGTGGCAAGCGAAATCTGCCTGCGATTGAGTGACAGATAAATAACTGGACATCATACGATTGTGGTGATTAATTGTTTCCATTGTCTGACCGCTATTCTGAGAGAATATCGACAGAGTATCAATAATTGAATAAACACCGAGGCGCTCATTCATACGAACGCCGTCTCCAACAACAGGAGTATTATTCACGTCTTTCTTAATCTGAATTTCGCCGACTAAGCGAACGGAGCCTGGGACGATATAACGATCCTGCGCTCCGATTAATAGTTGAATTGTCGGTTGGCCATTCTTATACGATAATTTACCATTACTCGTAATATTGGAAGGCACGATTTCTAAATGCTGATTACTTGGGACACTCATATTTATATTCTATATAACATTTTTTTTTAGGTGTAATTTTAAAAAATATAATTATATGTAAATGGTTAAAATGATTGTTAGAAAATCAACGAAGGCAGGGAAGAAATATATGGCGATATTTACTCGTGATAATGGGAGAACTAAAACAACACATTTCGGGAGTGCTGGAATGGACGATTACACAATTAAAAAGGATAAACAACAACGCAAGAGATATAGAGATCGACACCAGAAGGATTTATCAACTGGAGATTATATGAGAGCAGGATTTTTATCGTATTATCTGCTATGGGGTGAAAGCACTTCAATGAGAGAGAATTTAAAATCGTATAAAAAGAGATTTAATCTCTCATAGAATAAATGAGTGAAAAAGAAGGAGAACTCCAAGATTATTCTGTCGATCAATTGGCAGGAGCAGTTGTTTTAATATTAGGAGCAGTCGGGTCATTATTATTAGTTATATGGCAATCGCGGTGCCATTGTAAAATGAATTTATGTTATATCTTCCAATGCGAAAGAAGACCACCAAGCGAGGACGAAATGAAAGGACTGAAAGCGAAAGCAGAAGAATTAAAAAAGAAGAAACCTACCGATAAACCAGACGAAACTTTAATCCCACCGAAAACTCCAACGGCGAGTCCGAGAATTAATAATCAATCGCCAGAACCTGAACCCGAACCAGAATCTATTTCTTCTTCTTGGAGGCAACTCTAACCTTGTCCGCTAAATCTTTATCTGCTTTCCCCCAAGTGCCAGGTTGTTTCATAACGAATGAATATATGCGGGCCATTGCCCATTGCTCTGCGCTCATTTTAGCGCCTCTTCCGCCTTTTTTTCCGTCAGAAATTCTTCTAACTGAATTAGGCGAAGTCTTTTTAGCACCGACCCCGCGATTATATACTTGATTAAGAATTCTGATAGGAATTCCTGAAAGTCTTGAAATCTCTGCTTTACTATGGGGGGCATTCTTAGGAAATCCATACTTAGCATTAAATTTATTCTTATTACTTACAACCATTTTATTATATATCTAATAAATTAAAATTTGATATATTTATAAAAAATATATCATAAATAATTGAATGAGTGCCAATCCATATCCCTTAATGTGGTCATTAGGGAATGTTAATCACGAACCTTGTGGAGAATTGCCTAAACATTATCAAGGAGATCCCTGGGGAACTTATAAGAATTATGAAAAAGAAGAACATTGGTATTCCGATAGTAATTTCTTCGGAAATCCATTTGAAGAAGAAAAGGAGAATCATTATGATTTTGATTTTGATTTTGATAATTTTGATAGTTATGGAGAAAGGGAGAATAATCACGCAGTGCTGGGGTTGAAACGTTCAGCAAGTCAAGAGGATATAAAAATTGCTTTCAGGCAGAAAGCAATGGAAACTCACCCCGATAAAGGTGGAGACGAAGAGGAATTTAAAAAGGTTCGGGCCGCATATGAATGCTTAATTTCTTAAATATCGTCGCCTTCGATATCGTCGTCTGATTCATAATCACTATCATACTTATTAAATAAATCTTGTTTTTCCTTCTCCAATTGAATATTCATTTCTTTCAATTGTTCAATTTCAATTTTCTGTTTAGCAATGATTTTCATTGCTTCATTATATTTCTGTTCCCATTCTTCTTGTAGTTTCTTAGCAGTTCGCTCTGCTTGTTTCTGGTCCATATTCTTCCATTTCTCAATTTGGTCTAAGAATCTCTGAAATTCTCTGCCTTCTGTTTCTTCGTCATTATGAAGTCGTTTCATTCTGGAAGTCCAATTACATTTAGAGTGCTTAGGATTGGTGGCATTATTCCATTTTCCATTCCTCTCCAGATAATTAGCATATCTGCCAAGTAAATAACTGAAATTGCCATTAATATCGTATTCTTCAATAATATCGTTTAGCATTGTTGCTATATTTACTTATATGACTATGTTTTTAAGTAGTTTCACAGAATTATACGAGGTTCGTAATTATTCGTAAGATCTATTTTATTCTATCCAATAATATATTTTTCTATATACTTTATAATAAATATTACAATTAATTACGAGGTTCGTAATATTTATGACTTTTTTAAATTAGTAAGGGATATATGTAATAAACTATCAAATTTATTAGTTCGCAATTTTATTGGCAAGTCAGTTCAATAATTGCCCCTAATATCCTGTTTTCCCCTTGCCATTCTTCGCTTTCGCCTTAGGCTTTCCGAAGACTTCGCTTGGTTTAACTTTCTTATTTTCTTCAATTATTTTCGGAACATTATGCTGTGTTTCTCCACAGACATTATTCTCACAGGGTTTCATTTTCTTCGCTGGTTTCTTTTTCTTCGGCATTTTTTAATTTTAACAGAGAAATTATTTTATATCTCCTAATTATAAATATGAGTCTCGTAGTGGCAACTTCCCGATTAAGCGAAAACACGATAATATCTGACGCGGAAAAACCCGCTCATTTCATTAACTATTTTAGGTCTCCAATTGAGATCGAACCTGACAGCGAAATAGCAGTTGAAAGCGTGAAACTAAAACGAACTGGAAATATAAGGATTACCGACCAGAATTTCTTCACTCACCATTGGGGACAAGATCCACTTGTAAGAGCACTATCAACCACAGGATTAAGTGCCAGTGAAATTGAAGCAGGAGGCACATTAGAAGGAGGGAGATTTCAGACTCACGTCCCGAGACCAATCCGACTTCCAGAGAAGACATATGAATTAAGTGAATATAGGGCGAAAATGGAAGAAGTCCTAAATACTATGTATGGAGATCCAAGGATACACAATAATGCCGTAGTCACTATTAAGACGGATTCGGCTGGAGTAGAAAAGGGAGTTGATATTAAATTTACTTCAAGGCGAAAAACCGCTGCCAACGCATTGGCAAGCACAACCGCAACTTCTTATTTCAATCTTTTCCGACCCCGTGGCGGCACCGACGATTCACCCGCCGTTTTCGGTCCGAGCAATGCTTTTTCATTTACTCCCGCCGACGGAAACCTTACCCGAGCAGACCCAGCGGGGATTGGTGTGGTAGATACAGACGACCCCAGGAACTCAGATATGGTTGTGGTTTTGAAGGACAGACCATTAGCATTGAATGGGGGAGAACACGAATATGAATTTGTAGCGGCGAAGGATAAATTCGTAATCTCTGGATTAACTCGTCCAATGCTTCAATATAAACAGAGAGACGGGGTGAATTCCAAGGGAGTCCTGAGAGAAAGAACGAGAGACCTTCTTCCATTCCAGTTTCAACCTGGGTCTATTGTGGCGTCCGACCTGTCGGAAGTGCCAGGACCGAGATTCCATTGTGATTATGGAGTTATGGTTCAACCAGCGGGAGGAGCAGGAGAGAAGGGAGTTTTTATTTTTAATTCGGCGGCACAGGGAAAATTCTCTGAAGCGAGACTGCGACACTTTGAAATTAAATATTGGGAAAGCGGTGGAGTTCATACGGGTCAGAGAATGACGACCCCCGAATTTTATGCTAAATATAATCGCATTAAATATGTTGCTGATTATGACGGAATATCTGTTTTCTTTGGTTTAACTGGAAAGGCGACATTTGAGCAGATTTGCGGTCCTAATCTATCCAAGGATCCGCAGAAATGCTTGAAACCCATTGGCGAAATTCAGCACGCATTATATCCTGTAATCAGTATCGGTAAAAAGGCAGTGAATACCGAGGTAATATCATTGGAGTCATATGCCCATGATTATAAATATCCTGTTTTCGATTTAGCGACAGGAGGCGCTCCCCATACCTATACACCTGGAGACGATTTCTATTCCAATAACCGAGTGCTTGGACGCCAAGCAATCACCGCGACAGGAGAAGAAGAACCTCTTTATGATTATCAACCGAATCGACCAAGAGCGCCGATTAAAGTGATTAAATCTATGGAGTTGAATAGCAGAGTTTATGTGAATTATCACGATTCTAAAAGTCTAAGTGAATATACATTCAGCGGTTCCAATGCTTCGGAGAGTGCTGATTATTTTCACACTCTAACCATTGGAAGAGTTGTTAAATCAGACCCAGGATATTTGGCATTGAGTTCCAGGCAGTTAAATCGCCCGAGTATGGGACTCCAACTTGGATTCCCCGACAGAGCATTATTGACACAAGTCCAAGGTAAATTGGATGGATATGTCACTGAAACAAGTCCAGTTGTTATAACATTCGGTTCAACACACGCACTTGAAAAAGGTGCTCAGTCTTCATTCATTCGCTTGCCTGGATTAACTCATAAATCATTCAACGGGGGCCAATCCTCTATGTCTAAAATTGTTTATCACGTTCCTCAATTCAGCAATGACGGAAGAGAAGTCGGAAATCTATATTTCGCCCCAGGAGAAAAGACTTACGTAGCACTCAAGAATCCTTCTAAAATATTATTGAATCAATTACACGTCCAGATTGTCGACGATCAGGAAATGGAAATCAACTCTCTGAATGGAACAACTCAGATTGTATTTCATATAAGGAAACGCAAGTAAATTCAATACTTTCCACTAAATTTTTTAGAATTATCACAGAATTTATTTTATATTTCAATGAATAAATGGCGGATTATTTAGCAGAAGTTGTTATGCCTGAAGAGAGAACCAATGAAATAATTGAAGAACAATTAATGCCTGATAGCGAGGAAGAAGACCTTGAATTAGAAATTGAAGAAGACTCAGAGCAACTTATTCCAGACGAAGAACCTGAAGAAGAAGAAGCAGAAGAATCAATCCCCGAGCCAGTGAGGAAAAGAGAAAAAATCCCTCAAGACGAAATATTCAATCCTCCCAAGGTTAAAACTATATTAGAACCTGAAATTATTGAAAGCACACCTCCTGAAAAACCTCCCAAGGGTTTCACGAAATCGGGAAAGCCACGGAAGAAAAGGGTTATGAGTGAGAAGCAATTAGAGAATTTAAAAAAGGGAAGAGAGACTTCACTTGCGAATCGTAAGAAGAAAAGAGATATGAGACTTCAAGAAAAGAAAGTGAAGGAAGAAGACGCTGAATTAGTGCGAAAATATAAAGCGAAGGAAAGGGAACGATTAAAGAAAGAGGTTGAGACTCCATTAGAGGACAGGGTAATCGCGAAACCGCAGATTATTGAGAAACCAGTTGTGGTTGAAAAAGGATATTCTCAAGAACAATTGGATGACGCAGTATCAAGGGCAGTTGAGCAATCGGTGAATAGAGTTGAGATTTTAAGGAAGCAGAGGAAAGAAATAAAAAAGAAAGCAACTGCCAAGGCCAATCACGATGCGAAGGTTTTCAAGGATATAAATTCAGCATTAAAGAATGACGTTTGGGCGAATTGTTTTTTATAGTATAAAAATTAATTTATATCATATTTATAAAATATGGAAGGTCCGAAAGTGATTCCCGTAAAAGACCCAGAGAAAACTCCGAGCAATCATTCTCCTATTCACCCCAATCTGCCTCAGATCGACGGATTCGGCGGTGGAGCATTAGTTTTATTAATCAGTCCAGTTCGCACTGGTAAATCAACTCTAATCAGCAATATGCTTTTGAATGATTCATTTTATGACGCACAAGACCGATTTGATTCAACAACTATAATCAGCAACACAATTGCGAATGATATAACAAGTCGCTTTCTTCGTAAGGCATTTGACACGCACGACCAATATAATGATTCAATTATTAATGGAATTGTAGAAAAGCAGAAGAGTTATGATAAAGAAGATCAACCCGAAATCGCTGTTGTGCTCGACGATTGTTTAGGGTCTATTCGTCGTGAAGCGAAAATCAATCATTTAGCAAGCAGATTTCGCCATTATAACATTAAATTATTAGTTGTCAGTTCTCAGAATTTCCGTATGTGTAGTCCTATTATTCGTCAGAATGCGACGAATGTGATTGTTGGATCTCCATTCCCTAATCAGAAGGAATTGGGTAAAATGGCTGAAGAATATGGAGACGTATTTGGTGGTGCTGAAACCTGGTTAAAAATATATAAACTTGCCACACCCAATCGCTATGACTTTCTTCATATGGATTTCCAATCCAATCCACCGAAAGCATATCACAATATGGAAAAACTAATCGCAGAAGGAAATAATATTTTAGTTTCTTCCCCAGAAAAAAAATCTATTGATTAATATAAATATGGACGCGGCGACTATTGCGAATCAACTTGGTCAGCATTCTGCTGATATGAATGAAATGCGGATAAATGCTTATAAAACGGCGAAACTGCTCTCTAATCAGACAACGAAACAAGACGAGGGTAAGAGAACGAGTGACGACGAAAAAGAAGGAGCGGAAGATCTCGCTAAAGTCCCTTCTGTTGTTGGAACGGCGAAAGTGGTCGGCACTGCCGCCGCAGTAGTCCCTGCGACATTATATCGTGGTGGAACATTAAGGGAAGGAGTTGCGGGTGCTAAGAATTTATTAAGCGAAGCAGGAAATGAATCTAAATTATTCGGCGAAGGTGCTTCGTCGGTAAAGGACTTGACTGGGATTGAAGGAATAGTTGGAGGAGCATTGGTGAAAGGTGGAGGTGAGGCATTTGCTAAATTTGGTGCGAAAGCATTTGGGAATGTTGGTGCGGCAATAGACACTGCGTCAGACTTTGATAATCTCCTTCAGACTGGAAATATATTTGATTCCAAGAATGCTCAGGGTAAAATAGTGAAACCAACCACCGCTCAGGATATTGGAAATGCTGGAACAATAATCGCTGGTGGCTTGGATATTCTCGCCGCATTCACTGGTGGAGCATTAGCACCAATTGCTGCTGCGGCGAATATTGCGGTTGCTGCTGAATCGACCACAGCAGATATGGAGGCAGACGCAGCAACGGCGAAAAAGGATTCCAAGGACGCACCGCCACCTACTCTTCCCCCGCCACACGCTGCCCCTGCTTTCGCTCAGTTGGGAATGTTGGCGAATCAGTCACACAATCCAATTGATAGAATCGGTTAATAGTTCGCGATTTAATTTTTTATCATTTCTTTTTATTTTATTACTCATAACATAAATGAGTGAAATCAAGATTAGCCCCAGCACCCTATTGCGATATGCGAAAACTAAAATGATAATGAGGGACACCGCTAATGTTAAAAATGCTAAAAAGTTTAGCGATTTAACACCAGCGAAACAGAAAATTGTTAGGGAAGCATATTTTAAAAGGTTGAACGCTAAGAAAGCGCCCGAACATATGGCGAGCGGTGCCACGGATTTCAGGGGTGGTGTTTATAAACTTATTAAACCCGAAGGAGTCCCTCTTAAATTCGTGGAGGAGGCAACGAAGGTAGTTGAAGGCAACAAGGCAATGTTTGAAAATTTGCGATTAGGTTATTGGGAAACTAACATTTATAATAGAGTGCCAGTGGAGGGGTATCTGAAGTTAGGTCCGAAACATAAAAGGTATGTTGAGCACCTTGAAGAATATATTGGTAAATACAGGGATAAAATAGAGTGGGGTAAAAAAAATGGTATAACTAATAAACCGAAACAACTTAACCCCAAGAGTAATATTTCGGAAAGGAAAAAACAATTGGAAAAATTAATTACGACCCCGATTGGAAAAACAGGACTTGCTGGAGTGAAAATGACCGAATTTTTAAAGGAATCATATGAAAAAGAATTAAAAAATCTTAATACCATGATTGCTGGAGATTTGAAGGAAAGCACCACAATAAAAACTTTGGAACAATTACAGGATCTAATGGACAGAATTAATAAGGAGATAAATAAACGTTCTAAGGAAGCGAATAAGAAAATTCAAGCAAGAGAAAAAGAGAATGCGAAATCAATAGCAATAGCAAGTAAAGGATTAATTGGTGGAATTGGTGTGGTGAAAGAACCTAAGAAAATCGACACAAGCAAGGCGTCGCTAAATATGGGAAAGGAAGTCTCAATAACCGAAGGGAAGAAATTCAGAGAAGAATTCAAGGGTGGTGCGAAAATAACTTGGTTGGATCACGTGAAACAATTCAGGGCAGCCAATCCCGAAATAAGTTATAAGGACGCATTGAAACAGGCAGGAGAAACATATAAACCAATGCGAAAAAAGGAGAGAGAACAGCAGAAGGTTGATACTGCTGAAAAAAAGAAATCATTTGTCCCGAAACCAAGAAAATTATCCAAGAAGCAAGTGGCATTGAGATTTAAGTCTTATAGTGAATCCCTTTATGACGATTTTAGGGGTTATAAACCCGACTTTGAAAAGGTATGGAACGAACATATCAAGGGAAAGAGATTCAAGGATAATGAAGAATTATTAAAAGTATTCAAGGAGAAGTTTGAAGGTGTAGAAGTGGAACGGAAGAAAGCGTCTTTATTGGCAGAAAAAGAAAAAGAAGAAGCAGATCTGAAAAAAACTATTGAATTCAGAAAAGAAATTTTTAAAGAAGATTATGAAGGTAAAATCCCTTCTAAGTTTAAATATGTAGTCCTGAAAAGCGCCAAGGCAGTCCAGGAGGATAGAGGGTTTAATATTTATGACAGAATTTTAAAGTATTATAAATTTAAAAGCGGTGAAAAGGGTTATGTTGAATATTTGAAGGCCCAGAGAGATTATGCTCTATTGCCCGAAGATTTAGAAGAGAAAGAAAAAAAGAAAATAAAAAATAAATGGACGAAATTAATCAATGAAGAAAAAAGAAAGCGAAGGAAAATCAAGGAGGCGAAGGGTAAATAAAATTTTAAAATTTTCACCTAAAATATTTTTTATTGTATAGATTATAAAATAATGGCAAGTTTTTGGACAGCAGAGGATAAAATACCTATCGCGCAGACTAAAGTTTCAGTTCCAGCAGAATTCGGATTAGAATATTCTCCAGGGCAGAAATGTGAGTTTCACATTCCCGCTGGAGTTGGTTTCTTTCAACCGAAGGAATCATATCTCAATCTCTCAATGAGTATTTCGGCAAGTGGTCTCGATCCAACTCGTCTCCAGTTAGACGCCGAAAGCGGACTTCAGATTTTGCTGAAAGAAGTTAGGGTATATTCTAAAGGATCGGGCAGAATTTTACTTGAGGAATATCAGAATTACAATGTTCTAACTGCTCTTAAATATGACTATGAAGCGAATGACACCCTGAGAGCGAAAAGGTCTCTCACTGAGGGAACGACTAATTACACCGAAAAGACTCGCTCAACTCGGGCAATGCCGAAAGCGGCACAGATTAATCTAAATGAAAATCCTTATTTTGACGCTCTACCGAAACAGACTTCAGTCTATAGCACGACTTTCAGCGACACCGATTTCCGTGAAGTCAAGGCGCTACTCCCGCTTCACACAGGAATATTCCAGAATTCTAAGGTTTTCCCGATTGCTATGACCGAGGGTCTAATCGTGGAAATTATTTGGGAAGACGCAAGGAAGGTTTTCCGCACTCTCGATCAGACGAGTGGAAGCAGACATTTAGCGAGCAATCCAGTATTCCATTCAACCAATGGTTCTAACACTGCTCCCAATGAACCCCTCGCCAATAATGCTTCTCAGTTTGACACTTTCTTCGTTCGCCGTGACAATTGCCAGGGTTGGGACAGCGATATTTCTTCCTTTCCATTCGTGGTTGGAGAGAAAATTGGTTTCAAGAGTTTAACGACTGGAGCTGAAAATGTTGATTCTAAACTCGTTGCGGGTGATAAATTTATCACCGAGATTGATTATGTGGCGGGGACGAGCAATATGCTTCGGGTGAAACTCAATGGATCTTTTAGACCCAATGCTTCAGCAATGACTCAGGATTTCTGCTTATATTCCAAGAGTATTGAGCTTGCCACGACTTATGCTCCAACTTATACGATTACCAATGCTGAATTCGTTATTCAGAAGGTCACTATGCCTCAGGGTTATACTTCTAAACTCGCTTCAATGATGAAGGGTGGTGGAGCAATGAATTATGATTTCACCTCAGCGACGAATTATAAAATCTCCCAGTTGAAGAGTGAGCGAGTTGCTAATCTCCGATTACCATTAACTCAGTCTCGGGCGAAATCCATTCTATGTATTCCAACCGACGCTTCTGCCTCGGCAACGAAGGAACTTCTTGAGGCGAGTGGAACATATGAAACTGATTATGATTTAGACGGCGACGGCGCAACCCGAGAGATTCCTTCGGTGAATCACTCGCAGCGAACTGGAATCACAGGGTGCGCAGATTACTTATCGTCTTATCAATTATTTTACGACGGAAAACTCAACCCGAATAGAAAAGTTTTCACCAGTAAAATATCCAATAAGGTTTCGGTCGACGCTCAACCGCTGATTGAACTGGAGAAAGCATTAGTTATGGCAGGAATTAAACCATTCTCCTTTATGAAATTCCGCGATAATTTCTGTATTGGTCGCGCCCTTTCGCTCCAGAATGGAGTTTATGACGCAAGAGGAAAAGACTTTGCTCTTCAACTTGAATATCAGGAGGCCGACGCTCCCGAAGTAGATAAGTTATGGAATTGTTTCTGCGTCCATTTACGCCGAATAGTAATCTCTGGCGATTCTATTTCTCTCCAGATATAAATATGACCGCACTTGACCTCTAATTTGCGAACTAATAAATTTGATAGTTTTTAAAATAATATTTTTTATATAAAATTTACCATATTATATATAATATGGCGAATTTCAAGGATAGTCCTCATTTCGCAACTCACGACGACTATTACACACCTAAATCTGCTTGGGCCGCATTAGCACCAGTTTTAGCGGATAGGGGAGAATTAAGAGTATGGGAAGCGTGTATGCTTGGAGCAGAAAAGAGCAAGTCCCCTGAATATATCAAGGAAGCAATCCCGAATGTGATTGAAGTTCATTATAGCACGAAATGCGATTGTTTAATATGGGAAAAGGGACCGACCGATTTAATCATTACGAACATTCCATTTAGTTTAGAATTGAAGAAAAGTATTTTAAGGCGATTCATTGAGATCGATAGACCATTCATTACTCTAATGAATAGTTGTAATCTATATTCCAATTATATGCGAGATATATTCGGCGAGAATATCAAGCATTTACAAGTTATTCACCCGAAAGGAAAAATCAATTATGATAAATTAGAAAATGGGGACTTAAAGAAAACGAAGAATTGTAGTTTCTATTCAGTTTATGTTTGCTATAAGTTAAATTTACCGAATGATAAATTATGGTTATGATTCGTTTAAAAGTTAAAATTAAAATCTAAGTATAATTATATATGACATTCAAGATCCATAACTCTCATTCAAGGAAGGAATTGTTTGATATAATCTCGGTGTTTGAATTACCAATCCCCAATCGCAATGAATATAACAAGGCACAGATTCAATGTAAAATGATTGATTGTTTGAGTTATTTTGATAATATTAATCCCGATATGGATTATTTTTTTATCACTACGAAGGACGAATTGATTCATTATTTATCGGGACCGAATCCCCATAAAACATTAACGATTAAAGAAAAGGACGACGTTATGAGCAGAAGTAAAAAACTAATTGGCTACTGCCGAAACAATTATTTTTTAATGCCTTCAAGTTATATGTCATTTGACGAAGTCTATAATGACGCTTGCCATATCGCCAAGCACGGAGCAATTCCCAGTGTGCGAAAAGCAATTGAGGGATTAAATAAAGACCCTAAACTCGCTTATCCAATTGAGTTAAAAATCCCTAAAAGGGTTGAGAATCAGATAAAGAAGAAAAAGAAAATAAGGCAGAATGCGATTCCATTATATATCAAGCGGGGTCATTTCGTAATCTCATTCGACTAAAACCATTTCGGAAATCCACCAATCATTTTCTCAATGGGGTCTTCACTGAATATTTTCTTCAATGATTCAATATGAGGCAAGTCTGCCAATTCAGCATTAAATTCTGCTTTTAAAAATTGTTCTTTTTCAATTGTGTTTCCTTCGTCTCCTCCGTGCGCAACACATATCATTAATCTACATATATCTAAATTCACCATATTCTTTTCATTGAATGCGATCATTTGCGCACCTTCACCTTGATTGGCGTGTTGTCCCCGACAAGCGAATCCACCCATAGAATTAAAATGTTTCTTAGTGAATACCGAGCAGGCCTCGTGCCCTTGGTGTTTATGTCCGCAACGGATTCCCGTCACTTTATAATCGTGCTCTGGATAAATGAAAATCATAGAAGCAGAAGAAGTTATTCCAACTTTGAATTGGCGGAGTGCTGAAACCGAATATCGTAAATAACTTGGCAAGTATATGTCGTCACTATCCATCATAGCGATTATTTTATATTTAGAACTCTTGACAAGTCTATTTCTTTTATCACCTATGTTTCTTCTTATTCCACTTTCATATTTATAAGTAATCACCGAGGGTGCTAATTGTTTCTTAAAATATTCAAGTTCTCCTCCCACCATTAAATCCTCAGGCCCGTCTTGAAGAATATTGATTTCAATTTTATCTCTTGGATAATCCATATAAAAAAGGTTATTCATTATCAGAGGCAAGAATTTCCTTCTTTTAAAGCAAGGAATACATATTGAAACACCAGGGCAATCTTTATCAGTTAAAAATTCATTCACTTCGGCAACGGGGAGATCAGGGATTTCAGGAGTGTCTGTCATTTATTTCTATTTTATAAAATCAATACAATAATAATTTTAAAATACTTTTTCAATAATAATACAATAAAATACGAGGTTTGTATAAAAATCCAACTTTTTACTTATTTAAAAATAATATCATATATGTATATATCTATAATGACAACTGAAAATGATATTCGTGAAATGTATTCCAAGCGACTTGACAGGGCAGAGATTAAAAGAATGCCAAGTGATTCAACGATTAAGAAGCACGCTGTCAATCTAATGAATTTATCTAAATCATTCTATTCTATTGTTGAAGAAGAAGGGGCTCTGAACGATTGGATATTGAATTCCGATATTGACACTCTATTTAATAATATCAAGAAAATGCCTGGAAAGGGTGGTGGAACAATTGGACTTTCGGCACAGCAGTCTTATTTATTTTCAACCTTAGTTGGAATCCGAACTCTCGATTTTGAAACATTCCATAAGAATAATCTATTCATTTCAATCAATAAGTTATTGAAGGAAGAAAAGGGATTGACTCAGCAACTCTATGAACACAAGCGAAGCAAGTCCGATCAACTCCCCGATTATGATAAAATCCAAGAATTAGTGAATACTCATTTAGCGGATAATAAGACTTATGGAAATAAGAGGTTGAATTTAATTCTACGAATTTATCTCCAATATCCATTCCGATTGGAGGTTGCTGATTTAATTTATATCAAGGGCAAGAAGGAATATAAGAAACTGGATAAAAAGGGTAATTATTTAGTAAAGGACAGCAAGGGATTATTCTTTTCTTTCAACGATTACAAGACTGCGAATAAGTATAATGAGCGAGTAATCAGGATTGAAAACACTTTACTTCGTGCGAGGCTGACTTCATTTATCAAGGAAAATGAAATCAATAATGGTGAGCGATTGTGGTCTGATTTATCTCGGAACACAATGACGAAACAGATTACTAAATTCTTTAGTGATAGAGATATTAAAAAGGTGACTCCAACAACTTTAACCAAGTTGCTGATTAAGTCTAAATATGAATCAATGCCTTCTGAATTAAAAGAGGTCCAAGCAGAATTAGCGAGACAGCGCGGACATTCGATCGATACTCAACTGGAGATTTATCTCTATGAAAATTAACTGAACCACCAGGATTTCTCAACCATAACAGGTTCTTCCCTTTCTTCTTCTTTCAACTTTTTATTGTATTCTTCAATCAAGGGTTCTATTTTATTTCTTATATCAATTAATTCTGCTTTCAAGAGTTTAATTTCTTCATTAGCCCTATCAATAGGTTTAACGATACAGGGATATTTCTTTCTATTATTATAATCCTTCCCCACTGGTGTGAAAGGATTGACCTCAGGATTCATTTATTAACACGGATAGAAAAATAATATCATTATAAATATAAATTATGGAATATAGATTGTGCCGAAAAAAAATCAGGAGACCCGATATTGTTATTCTAATGGGTGGATCTTATAAAAGTAAGACAATCGTCCCAATTAAGAAAAAATTGGATACATTAGAAAATAAGTCTCATAAAAAATCTATTGATATTATAAATTATTGAATTGATACAATATTTTACGAAGTTCGTATAATTATCTAACTATTGCTTTTCTTCATATTCTTCTGGATATTGCTCCTTGTGGCAGGTGGAGCAAGTCCATTCTTCATATCCAGCGTCCCTCTTGGTAAG
>Ga0181392_1000144_pt1 | contig 25261 bp, 32 predicted proteins | sample 15SPOviralmetaG_FD_130083 | JGI IMG/M metagenome (GOLD analysis project Ga0181392, IMG submission 130083) | Marine viral communities from the oligotrophic San Pedro Time Series (SPOT) site, San Pedro Channel, CA, USA - 15 SPOT_SRF_2010-09-15 | ecosystem: Environmental > Aquatic > Marine > Strait... | reverse complement strand
ATTGTCGCCATCTGTGACTTTAAACTCTGAAATCTTTGCAGTGTCTTTATAGAGTTGTACTATTGTGCCATCACTTGATTTTCTTACACAAATCAGCGGACCATTACCATCCGCCGTAGCCCAAAGACTACCGTTGCCTTTTGCCTCGACTCCTACACTTTGATAATTCGTAGCGGTCTTTCCCACCATTAATATGCCGCTGTTGTCGATACGCATACGTTCTGCGGTGGTGGCACTACCAGTAAAGACAAGGTCATTAGTGCTATTTGTTTTAATTGAAGCGTAACCAGAATTTCCGATGTATTTCAGCGTTAGTTCGCCGCCACCGCTGTTAGCAAGTTCCAAATCAGAACGGGGGCTGCTAGTGCCGATGCCCACGTTGCCCGACGAAATAATCGTATCGCCCGTTCCCGCTGGGTCGATGTTCACGTTGCCATTCGTGTCTGTGCTTGAGATGGTGTTGCCGTCGATGCGTATGTTGTCGACGTTAAGCTGATCTGCCGCTGGCGTCTCAAGCGCCACCGCGCCGGTGCTGACGTTCTTCAGGTCGGTCATGATTTCACGCAGCGCGTTGTTGATCCCACTCGCGGCGCAGCCTTCGGATATGTCAACCGACTGCACGTCGGTGTTGTTGCCGGACGTTGCGTCGTAATCGCGGATCGAGTTTTTGGCCATCAGGTTGTTCCTTCGTTATCGTGCGTGCAGTTTATCACGGCTCGCGGGCTATGGCACTATGGGGTGACGCGGGTCATGCGCGCACCGCCCTCAGTGACGGCATACGTTACGGGTTTACCGAGACGGTCGCGGACGGTGCGGTACTCGACGCCCTGCTCAGGGATGCGCGCCTCACCTGCGCCGGGCAACATGCCCGCCTCAGCGGATGGGATGCCAAAAATTCCTGATCCTAACATCCTGCCAACATTAGCCACCGGCTCGCTCAAAAGTCCGGGCGCTGCTGGCGCTCTACGCACAGCGCCCTGAGCCGCCGGAGTAACGTATTGAAGAAGTCTTCTCGCGGCGGTTTGCCCGGCAGAAGAATATAACGGAGACGAAACAGCGGAAAGCGCCAGAGGAGCCAGCGCTCCCGCTCCGCCCCCAATGCCGTATCCGCCGCCGGTCATCAAGCCTGTTGTCAACGCCCTCTCCATAGAGCCGCTTGTTGGCAATCTACTGCCGATAACTTCTTCTGCGGTTTCAGCAAAGGGCTGAAGCCTAGCCGTGCCAGCACCGAAAGCCCTCTTCGCCCCCGGCTCAGTTGCGCGAATTGCGCTCACGATTTGGGCGGGAGTGAACCTGCCGCCCTTAGCGCCTACGGATGTTGCCGCCCTCTCGGCTGGGATAAACAGCGCCCAGCCCTTGTTGATTGACCTTAGCGCCTCGGCGTTTGGTTGGTTCGCTGAGGCAAGCGCCTCCCAAACATCATCTGCGGCTTGCTTAAACCCGGTTGAGGCAATGTTGCTAAGGCGGGCATCAATGCCGCCGCCCTCCATAACAAAGTCCTCTCCTGTGGTCCGCAAAGCTATCATAAGGTCTTGAACGCTTTTCCCGGAAACCGCTCCAGACGGGTCAAAGGTCTCATCAACCATCTGATTGATAAGGTCTTCAAAGGCCTCGTATATCTCTTGGCCTTTGGGGCTTTCACCTAATTTTTTCCTAACATTGCCAACGGTATTCGCCAGCGGGTCTATAAGGTTAGATTTTTCTGGTATTTCCAGCTTAGGGACTAATGACTGATAAGAAGACCTTAGCTTGTTAAGGGTATAATCATATGCCTTCCTGCCAGTTAAATCTTTTGGAACTGTCGCGCCGATTGGCTCAAGGACTTTGTTAAAAGTTGCTACATTAAATCCCTCAATCGCCCTTCTTTGAGCCTCTGCTATTGTGGGGCCAACAAAGGGAAGGCTAGTCGCAGCCTCCTCAAAAGTCTTTGCAGCACCCCCAATCGTCTGCCCAATGGTTGTAGGTACGCCAGCCTTAATCATAGACTTTGCTGCCTCACTAGCCACAGGCACGGCCTTCTGCAAAACACCGCCCAAAGCCGCGCCAGTAATCGTCTCCGGCAATCTCTCCGAAGGTGTTCCTTCGGCTGCGCCGTATCCGTACAGCCCGCCTCCGGCTACTGCCGACTTAACCGCGCCAACCCCAAGTCGGCCCAAACCAGCCGCTAAGCCCACACCCGGAGCAAAAGATGATGCAATCTCAGCGCCAAAAGCCGTTTTTGGATACTCAGACCGAAAAGTAGAGATATCGCCCCTGACATCTTTTATGACGTCGCCATATGGGCGGCCCGTCCTCTTGCTTTCAACAAAAGCCTCAATCTCGTCAGCGGTCCCAAACGTCAAACCCTGATAAAGCGCTCGGCGGAACCCCTGCCAGTAATCGGGAGAAAACTCCTCAATAGTAGGAGCGGCAGGTAAATCCTTCGCTGGCTTATCTTTTCCTACTTCTACTAATGTCATTAGTTCTGCCTATACATTTTGCCGTTGTAAACAACATACGAACCTTGTGGGACGGCCTCTGCCTCTGCCAAGGTAGTCGCATAAATTGGGTTTCTAATGTCCCCAGTTTGTTTCAGTTTAGGGGTAAAATAGTTTTTATCTAAATTGCCTCTTTCACCTATTGCAACATACTCTTGCTCTAGTCCGTGTTGGTTTGTGATTAGGTCAGCATATTTTTCGCTGGCCGCCGCTCTGATGTCATTCCTGACCGGTTGAGGCAGCAACATCTTCTGCATTTCCCCACTGTCATCTTGAACAAACCCATACTGAGACAAAATCACTTTGAATGTGTCGGGTATGTTTCCAAGGCTCCTGACCTGATACTGCTCCCCCTCTCTTACAACAGAGCCGGGGTCAAGCAACTTCATGTAAGAAAACACCAAGGCCAAGTCTTCAGCAGCGCTATTGTCTTCCCCAGAAAAATTCACAACATCGGAGAAAAACTGCCTTGTGTCCGAGAACGGCTTTGCCCTCGTCTCATAATCTTTTCTTAAGTCTCTTTCTAGCCTAACCGTCTCCCTGCCACCCTTTATTCCGGCTGTGCGCTCGGCAGCCGTAATCTCTTTGCGCCGCAGATCAAGTTGAGTGGTCCTGTATTCAGCCAGAGCCTCGTCTGATCTTCTCTTTCTTTCCGCCTCAGCTTCAGCGGCTTCTCTCGTCACCCGCGCCTGCTCGGCCTGCGTAAACGCCTTTAAGCCAGCCGCGCCCATACGCGCCAGACCCTGACCCAAAGATGTTGGCGTCATTGACGGCCCGCCATACTCAAGTCCGGTCAGCGCTGCCGCCGCCAGACCCTGACCCGTCGGTGATGTCAGTGGCTGACGGAAGGCGTCGCCGATAGTTTGCATCGGGCGGGGTGCTGGCGGCGCAAGGCGTGGGCCGGGCGGGATAGATGCGCCGCGCATCGCCGCCTGTTCAAGTGGCATGATAGGGCCAGCCGCCGCACGCTGTTGTGACCTTGCGGCGGAAAGCTGAGAAGGTGACAGAGCCATCGGCGGCACAGCGCCAGACGGCGTCGTGTACTGCGGGATGCGTGCCGCTGTGGCGGTTGGCTGCGGGAAGCCCTGAAGCAGCAGTTGGTTCGCTCGCTGCGGGGACATAAACCCAAGCTGTACAGGCCGTGTCATTCTGTTTGCCATATCTTACCCCAACAATCCTGCGAGTGCGCCTAAGCCAGCGCCAACGCCGCCACCCATCCCCGGTATCATTCCGGCAAGCTGCGCGCCGCCCATTGCGCCAGACAGCGCCGAAAGCGCAGGCTGACGGAATACTGGCTGCATTGATTGGCCGCCAATCGTGCCACCCCTAACCGTTGCCATATAGTCCGCCAGAGCCGCGCGCGGTGCCTCCTGCTCGAACTGGAAGCGCTGCATGCTAGACGCAAGTTCTGCCTGATCCTGCGCCTCGCGTGCTGCGCCGACCTGCGCCAGCGTCTGAAGGTCAGCCTGACCAAACTGGCGTGCGCCGGGTGCCTGTGCGATTGCGGCTTGCTGCGCCTGATACGCCATCGGCGCAAGTGCCTGACCCAGTGCAGCCTGTTGGTAGCCTGAGCCGTAGCGCCCGGCCTTTGATGCCTCGGCCTGCACCGCCTCAATGGCTGGCCTGAACGCCGCCGCCATCAGTGGGTTTGTGCCGGTCAGGTTCTGCATCACTACGTCCTGAACCGCGCCGATAAAGGGCGAGCCGGTGATTGCCTGCTGTCGCAAGCCGCCCAGTGCCATCTCGCTCTCTGGCGAGAAGCCAACCGTTGTCGCGCCGGGGTAGAACTGCTGCGGCGAGCCGTACATCTCTTTGGCCTCAGAAAGGCCAAACTCCAGAAACGGCTTCGCGTACTCTGGCGGCTCCGTCTGGCTCATCACCGTCCTTGTCGTGCTTCCGCCTTTACTCATCACTAAAATCCTTCATCAGTACCACCGCGCTCTCGCGGTAATCTTTTAATGTGCGAGACCAACCCCTACGCCCGATGATCTCCATCCCGTCGCACCCTTGCGTCTTGGCCCACGCACTGAGTGCAACCTCCGCTTGCATTAATTCGTCTAAGTCGCCGCCCGCAAGCCAAATCCGGCACATCGCCTTTTGCGGGTAGTCGACTATCTCAGTCACTATAGCAGACCTTGACAGAGGAAAGAACTGGGCTTTCCCCTCGGCTATAGCGACGGCCACGTCGTCTATCGTGTGCGACCCGCCAGCGTACTCCAGCGCGTCCTCAATGTAGCGCTTGCAGCGCTGCCAGTGTTCACTCATACGATACTCACCCAATAATAAGGTAGGCGAATTCCTGTGCGTGGCCGTGGTTCTTGTGTCCAATCTTCATCGTCCCGTCAGTGCTGGTCGATTTGATGTACGGATGATGATGCTCAGGCGATCCGTTGATCGCCGTAAAAAACACCACGCTTTCCTTTGAGAAGCGCGGGTCTGTCTTTGTTGTCTCGGTAACGCTGGCAGACAGCGTCACATAATCCCAGCTATTCAGTCCGCCGTTAATCGTGCGGTTAAGCAGTTCGGCAATCTCTCGCGTTGTGGCAAGGATCGGGTTGAGGATGCGGAAGTTACTGACGCGCGTTGTCATCGCCTGCCCACCTGCCTCGCCTCGACGTCCATACCCTGCGCGAATGACCACTGCCCGCTCAGGTTCATGCGCGCGCGGTGATACCGGCCCTGCGCCCTGAACGGCGCGAAGCCGTCAGTGTTCGGCGACTGCGCCGTCGTGAATGTCGTTGTGTCGGAGTGCAGGCCGCGCGTGCCGATCTGCATCGTGACGCTGCCGCCCTCGTGATACGGGTAGACGCGCGTGATCATATTGAACTTGCCAGTCGCCAGCCCTGCCTCAGCCGTCTCAATGGTTGCGGCGAGCGGGTCGCCGGTGAAGGTGTGAATTTTGTTGCCGACGGCACCGCCGAAGAGGAACTGCCCGCCCTTGTACAGCGCACTGTCAAGCGACGCAGGCAGCGCGTCGATGCTGGTGTTGATCGTGTCTAGCTGCTCCAGCGTGTAGGCTGGCGTAAACATCGGCGCAATCAGACCGGCCTGCACGTTGGCGGTAGACCAGCGCCCGATTGCGTAGTTGTAGATCAGCAGCTTGTCGGGCTTGGCGTCGATGCTGGAGTTTGACACATAGGACCAGACCGCGATCTGGTTCTGCGGGTCGACGCTTGATGTCATGCGGTCCTTGTGCGCGATATTGAAGTCGTCGAAGAAGAACTTGTCCACCTTCTCGGCCCCGATGTTCTGAGACCGCTGGCCGTCGAACGCATAGAAGCCATCGTCCGACAGATAGAAGACAGTGTGGCCAATGTTGCAGATCGACCCCGGCACCTGACAGCCGCGCGCCGTCTCGACCTTGTCGAACTGGAAGATCAGCGGCGGGCCGGAGTAGGTGGCGCGGACAATCGCGCGCTCCATCAGGATCGTGCAGTATTCACCGCCGACCATCCCGGTAATGTTGCCAGCGTCCGGTATGTCTTGGAAGTCGGACTGCTCGGTGCCAGCGGTCCAGCTTGTGATGTCGTTGAAGCCCGACCACTGCACGCGGTACGGCAGGCGGTTGCCCGACCCATCCTCGACGTTGCCCAGCCACACGAAATCGCGCACCACCGCAATGAAGTCAGCGTCCGGCGGTGAGCCAGCCAGATCGGCGAAGAGGCTGCTGGTGCCGAGAGTGTAGCGCTGTGGCGGCACACCAATGCCGCCGACTGCGATCACGTCAGTGCCAAACTGCACGAACCGCCACCGCTCTTCCGGCGCAGTCAATGTGTAGTTGCCGGACTTCGAGATATTGTCGAGGCTGCTGTCACTGCTGTCGAACTCATAGATTTTGGCGTTGTCGCCCGCAAACAGCTTGACGTTTCCGCTGTTATCCTTTGCAGCAAACACGCCATTTATGTCTGCGTCTGCCGCGCCGGAGTACGCAACGAACTCAGGCAGGCTGCGATAACCGCCAGCCGCAGGGATGACGTTCTCGGCTTTTGTGACGCCGGGGTTCGAGTAATCGGGCTGATCTGGTAGGAACTCGCCAAACTGTATCATTGCTGGTGCCAAACCTCGCTGCCTACAGACACTTGCGACCAGACCTCAGAGCCTGCCGCGATATCTGTCCAAGTCTCTGTGCCGTCGGCGACTTCTGACCAGTCCTCGCCCAACACCTTGCCGCGCATTGTAGCAGACATTGATGCGTCAGCGGAACCGGACATGACGAAAACGCCCACAGAAGCGCCTGTGGCGTCCATAGACACGCTTGCGCTGCCAGCAGTCGTGAACACCGTCACATACGCGCCAGTGACCGTCACAGAGGCGCTGGTGGCACCATCAAAGCCGCGTATGCGGTCGCTGTCGGATGCCACCGTAATCGCGACGCTTGCAGCGCCATCCATCCGCGCGATAAACGCTGCGGTGGCGGCAACAGACGCAGCGCCGGTGACTGATGCGTCAAAGCCTCGGACACGGTCACTGTCAGACGCGGCGGACATAGACACAGACACAGCGGCGTCAAATAATACGGGGAAGACCGGCGTCGCGGTGGCGGACATCGACACAGACGCGCTGCCGCCAAAATGCTTTACCTCAAGGTTTGCAAGCTGCTCTAGGGTGCCGAAGGTGTCAAGGGCATCCATCGTCCCCCAAGCATCTAGCTGCTCCAGCGTCGGGTTAGACCAATCAACCTGCGTCAGCAATAACGCGCTGTCCAAAGAATATGGAAGCGCGTCGATACTGCTTGTGAAATTGTCTAAATTTGGGGTGCCAGTGGCCACGGCATCACCTACGCTGCGGTAACGTCAAGGTCACCCGCTGAGATTTTCAGAACGTCGCCGGAGCTTATCAGTTTACCTGTCGAAAAAGCACCGTGGATCAACAAATTCCCGCTTGACGCCGCATCGAAGATACCGAAGTGCGAGACCGTACCCCACGACCCTGTCGCCGCAGCGAACTCAATCGCCGAGGTGTTGTCAGTCGTGCCGCCAGAAGCCGCATCAAACGCAGCCGCCACACGGCTGTAGTTGCTGCCGCTCAGTTCGGTGCCGCTGTTGTCATCAGCAAACGACCCGGTCGAAAGCCCGATGTAGACCGTCGATGGGTGGGTGTATGCCGTTGTTCCGAGAACGTGATCTAGGATTTTGTTCTCTAAGTAATCACTCATTGCAGACATTGTTTAACTCTCCACTGCTGCGTTTTGACGGGCGTAAATACTGCTGATTTGCAGCGAACCCGTGCCGTAATGCGCGCGCTGCTCATCGACCTTGATCTGCTCAAGGGCGAGGTTGAAGCGTTGCAGATACTGCGACGCACGCTGTTCATCAAGCAGGTAAGCATACGCCTCTGCGAGTGATCCGTATAGGTAGGCATCCGGCGAGCGGGTCAAGATATTATTTGTGGCGTTGCTGTCAGACAGCGCCGTGATCGACCCAATATAGATAATCTCGGCGGTGTAGCTGTCGTCCGGCACAGGGCGCATCTTCATCTCGTCGCCGATAATGCTGAAGCCCTTCGGCTTGCCGACGCCGCCGGATGAGAAGTTGCTGTCGAGCGCGACCGGGCTGTAATAGGTCAGGACCGTCAGCGGTGTCGTGTTCAGCTTGACCTCGCGCACCTCGCGTAAGTCTGTTGGCAGCGCAATGTATTCATCGCCGCTGGTCAGCGTTGCCGTGGCGCGCTTCTCCTGTGACCGTGTCTCCAGTTCGCGAGACATCGTCGCCTCTGCAAGTTGGATAAAGTCGGGGATGACGCTGGTCAAATCGTCACGCGCGAGGAAGTTGGCTATTGCCGTCTTCAATTCGGTGTAGGTCGAAATCGCCATTATAAATGTCCGCCGCCCGTTCTGAATGCCCGGTTTTCACTGTCGTTCAGCCAAGCCTTCCACGCCTTTGGATTTTCGCGCATCGGGCCAAACTTCTCCAGCAAGTGATTGTACACTACGTTTGGGATTTCCGCCACATGCTGCATGTGACGCTGCGTGTTGCCGATCATTGATCCGGGCTGGTAGTCACCCGACATCTGCTTGTTAAGTTTTAGCAGGCCGCCAAATTCCTGCCGCTGCTCAATAACAGAAGACCCGTCGCTGTTCTGCTGCAAGGTGACTTCCTTGCGGGTGCGCGGGTCGGTGTATAGATATCTTTTCATTCTGTCCTCATAGAGGAGAGGGCGGCCAAAGCCGCCCTCCCGCTAGATTAGGAGCCGTTCAGATCAAGGATCATGCTATGCGCTTTGGGCGCAGTTGGCTTGAGCGCCCACTCGCACAGGATGTGCGTGTCGGTTGCGTCGCCAGTCTTGGCCAAATCTTCCTCAAGGAAGTTACGACCGTTCAGCGTGCAGAGCGACACAAAGTCTGGGTCGATCAGGAAGATGCGGTCGTTACCAAGCTGGCGAGACGGAGTTGCCTCAACAGTACCGAAGTCGCCGAGGAACACCGAAGTCGAACCGACATAGGTGACTTCCTTGGCAGCGGTCATGTTCACGTCATTGCTGACGAGGTTGCCGGAAGCAGCCAAATCCGAGAAATTGGCTTTATTCCCAGCCGACATGATCATCATGCGTGGGTTGCCACCGTCGGTCCAAGCGTCCTGCTGCGCGTCCTCAATGAGGGCAAGCGTCAGTGCGCGGTCAGTACCGCCGGTTACTGCGTCAGTGCCGTCGCCAGTAGCGAAAGCGCCGTCGCCAGCACCAACAGAGCCGTTGGTGATCCAGCAAGACAGAGACGCCGACTTGCGTGGCTCAGAAGAAGAGCGAGCAACGTCTGTGTCGCCAATCATCTTTTCGATGTCGCGACGCAGTTCCAGTGCCTTCAGCACCTTCTGGTAGTTGTGTTCACGCTCACGGCCTGCGGTGTCTACCGCGTCCAGAGTGCCAGAAGTCGCGAAGACTTTCTTGGAAATCTGGTGGTAGTTACCCACACGCGCTGTCGGCGTGGCCGCCGCAGTCGCTGTGTCTGCACCTTCGTTGTGATAGTTCGTGGCGCTGGCTGAAGCCAATTCCTGAACCTGCCACTCGGTGAAGATACCGTTGGAAGTTTCCTTCTTAACGTTTGAAAATATTGGCGTTTCTGCGGGATCGATCCGATAAATCACATCGGCAAGCTGTTCACGTTCGCCGATTGCTGCGGCGGTTGCGAAGGTTGTCATAACCTTTTCCTTTCTTTGCGGGCTACTTTCGGCCCATTAGATACTCAACAGCAGCGTCCACCGTTCCGGCGCTTTCAAAGCGCTTTCGGGCATCACGCTGAGAACGGGTAGCAACTTCGCGCTTGGTCTTTGGTCGCCCTGCCTTGGCCATCTTCGGTGCTTTGCGGGTGCGTTTCTTGGCGGCGGGGGCTTTGTCTTGTAGCTGGTCCCAGCGCCACGCTTTATAGAGAAGCTCAATCGCGCGCGCGTCAGATGCGTTTGCAATCTCCTCTTCACTAAACCCGATCCGCTTTTGAGCGTAAGAAATCACTTCCTTGCGCTCTGCGTCGCGAGTGTCCTCATCCTGCCACGCAGGGATGCGGTTAAGCATTTCGCCACGCTGCACTTCTAAGTGCTGGCGCAGGCTCTGCTCTTGCTCGCGAGATTGCTCCGCCGCGATACGCTGACGCTCGACCTCGACCTGCTTCTGGTATTCCTTCTGCTGGTCCCAATCGGTCTTCGCCAGAAACAAATCACGTTCGGTCATCGTCTCGGCCAATGCTCTCCAGTCAGGTTCCTGATGGGTTGCCTGATGGATTTGGGCAGCCACTTGATCAAGTTGCTGCGCGTAAGCGTCTCGAAGTTGTTTCGTCTCAGCTTGCTCCGCCTCAAAGGCTTTGCGCTGCTCGGCTAACTCCATCGAACGCTTAGTGTACGCCTGCTGCCGCGAGTAACCACTCCGAAGTTCGTCAAGGTCTACCTCTAGTTCCTGACCGTCCACCTTCACGGTGTAGGTCTGGACAGGCTCCTCTTCGTACTCGTCATCGTCATCCGCCTCGTAGGCGTCTTCGCCCTCATCGTCCTCCTCGTAATCCTCTTCGACGGTCGCGTCTGCGTTCTCCGCCTCCGGCTCATACGCCTCGGTCTCAGGCTGTTGAGGCTCTTGTGCCTCGACCTGCTCTTCTGTCACGGTGTCCTGTGCGGGTGTGTTTAGAAGAGAAATTGCATCATTAAAAGAAATGGGGCCGGTTCCTTGCGGATTGTCGGACATAAAAAAACTCCTAGTTTACGCGGCTGTACCGCTTAAATTCGTCAAGCTGTGCCTGTGCCAGCTTACCATCCTCGACAACGCTCTGGAAGTACCCCTTGACTGCGTTAAGTGCCTGCATCAGTTGGAATAGCTTCTCGCGTGCCTCTTCATCGTCGATGCCGGATGTCTTCCAAGCGTCGACAAACTGCTCGTCGAGGAATTCAAACGCCTCAACAAAAAGTTCGTTTCGCAGCAACGCTGCGGCTTTTTCGGCGCGAGCCTGTCGCTGCCGTGTCTTGCCCTCGTTCATCCCAGCAATGTGTACCCTGTCAGTTTCGGGGGTGTCTGATAATATTCTGGAGATATAGCACCTTGCTGACGGAAAGCAAGGTTCGCCGCGCCAAAGTCTGCCGGGGTGCCAAAGCCTGCGCCGTAGCGCTCTTGGAAGCCCATCAAGCCCTCTGGAGCCACGTCCAGCAGCCCCATTCTCGCATACTGCGCGCCGGGTGTTCCGGGCGCTGCTGGGGCGTCTGGCGCTGTTGTTGTGCCGCCGCGTGTGTCGAGGCGGCAGGCGTTTAGGTCTTCATCAAAGATGTACCCGTCGGGACACTCCTCGCGACCCGTCGCCGGGTTGGTGACGGTTGACGTTATCTGCGGCTGGTCGTCAGACACGCCCACAGACGGCGCAATTAAGTCTGCATATGGCCCCTCATATCCGGGGATGGGCGTGCCAGAATAAACAGTGCTGCCAAACGGGCCGGTGCTGAGAGCGCCGCGCACGCGACCAGACGCATCCATTACTGGCTGGCCGGTGCCTGCCTGCAATTGACTTTGCGCCGTGTTAAAGCCAAGCGCGCCCAAGACGCCGGTCGAGAGGCCGCCAAAAGTAGGTGCCTCAGCAAACTGCATGACCGCTGGTGCATTAACGCCATACCGCGCAAACATGCCGCCGGGACTAACTCCGGTCGCCCCGCCCATAGCCTCGGTGAAACCCATCTCTGGGGTGCCGACTGTCATCGCCTGCGCTTGTGCGGCCCGACGCGCCTGCTCTTGAGCGGCGGCCTCTATGTTGGCTTGTATCACTTGGATTGCTGACGGGCCGGGGTCGGCATACACATTCGCCATATGCTGTTCTTGCAAAGAGCCACCGCCCACGTCTGTGGACATGCCAGCAGAGGCTCTTGCCGCTGAAGTTCTCTCCTGTTGAGAGCGACTGCCACCCGTGTAGTCTAATCTGGCCATATCTAAACCCTCGGCAAGTTAGTTGAAATATCGGCATCGGTGACGGCCTTCGCGACGCGAAGTTCGGCCTCTGCCTGTAGTTCTTGGCGACGCAGTTCCATCTCCATCGTCATCTTCTCGCGCTGTAGCTGGATGTCCGCCTGCATCTTCTCGCGCTCAAGCTGCATGTCGGCCTGCGCCTTGGCGCGATCCATCTCGATTTCCTGCTGCATCTTGACCATCTCAGGGTCAGGCTGCGGTGCCTGCTGCTGTTGCTGCTGCATCATCATCTGCTGCTGGATCATCTGCGGTGAGTTAAAGAACTGATCCGCATCCTTGAACCCGCCGATCTCGGCAATCGAACGCAGCGTGTTGACGTACTGAGGCATCGACACAATCGGGTTCTGCGGGCCAAGCTGCATCAGGATTTGCTCCTGCTTGGCCGCGATCTGCGTCAGGAACGCAATCTTGGTCTCGTCGTCTGTGGTGCCAAGCCCGACCTGCACGACCGTGTCGAACTGCGACTTCCACTCCGCCGGGTTAATCGGCACAAAGTTATTACGCAGGCGGAAGACCCTCGGCTTGTTGTCGTGCTTCAGCACCAAGTGCAGGATGCCCTTGAACAAGTCTTTCACGCCGGTCTCAGCCATTGTGCGGGCGTAACTCTCCAGCTTCACCTGAGCGCCGCGAACAGTCGCCGCGACTGCGCCAGCGGTCGAAGATTGCAGCGCGTCGGGTGACAGTCCCTGCGACGCCTTGGACATGCCGGTGCGCTGCTCTTTCACGCTGTCGAGATAATCCATCAGCGGGCGTATCTCGCCGCCAACCGACGCGCCGGTGATCTGCTGAACCATACCGGGCTGGCGCGCGCGGATCACACCGCCTGCGGAGCCGTCAAGCAAGTCGTCCAGATTGACCTGTCCCTCGACCGCGATCATGCGCGGCAGCGTGCTGCTGTACACGCTGTCGAGGTACTGGCGCATCAGCGTCGTCTTGATCACCTGCAAGTCCTCGGTCAAGTCGTAGACCGAGCGACCCACCAGACGGTGCGGCATCAGGATCGGCGAGCAGACCGCGAACGGCATGTGATCCCACGGCTCATTGTGCAGGATGTACGCGCCGTCAGAGCCAATCGCGCAGATGCGCCGACGCTCGGCAATGCCGTCGCCGTCGAAGTCAATGTTCATTATGCACTCGTGATAAATCACAGAGCGCAGGGTTGGATCGGCGGGGTCAACCCCCGTCGCCGCCTCTAAGTCTTGGAAGCGGTTGTTGACTTCGCGGTCAGTGTCCAGTTCGTTTTCGCCGGCGTACTGCTCGATGATGTCGCGGTCGTAGCCCATCGCCACAAGTTCGCTCACAGTGAGCGACGTGCGGTGCGCCACGAAGTGCGCGTCCTCAAGGTTGCCGGTCGCGTGACGCGACACAAGAAACTCTTCGGGCGGCACGTTGATTGCCTTGATCTGGCCCGACTTGCGCTTCACCCGGACCGACAGGTCGTACATCACGTCGAGCGGAACCTCGACCCCGTCCTCGTCCATCATCGACTGCGTGACGGTCTCGCGCTGCTCCACGATCTCAATCGACGGGTCGTTCAGCAGCAGCACCATCTCCGGCTCGGACAGGCCGTTATATTCTTCCTCGTCTACTTCCTCGACTTCCTCGTAGAAGTATTTAATGACGCCCATACGGAATAGCAGCGCATCCTTGAAGAATGTGTGCAGCAGCTTGTATCCGTCGTTCTGGTTCTGGATTAGATAATTGACATAATCTGACGCCTGCTCGGCGGCTTCCATATCCTCGCCCGTGCGTCCGGCGAACCGCACATACTTATCGTTCGCCGTAAACACGCGCATCAGGTTCGGCATAATCGCCTCAACCGTGTCTGCGACCTCGGTGGCAATGACGGACGACCGACCCTCAACCTCGTTGCCGAGCGGCTCGCCCAGATAAAAGTCGAGCGCCCGGAGGCGGTCCTGCGTGTACTCGCTGTCGAAGTGGTTCAGCGCGTCGGTGATCTCGCCGCTGACAATCGACCCAAGCTGTACGTCGTCCATCTCTGACATCAGTTTGCCTTTTTCTTATACGTTTTTTTCTTGGCGGACTTTTTCGGGACGTCCGCCACGGGACTGTCGCCTTGCATCAAGACGTTGCCCCTGCTGGTGTTTACATTCTTTGGCATCTTCTCGCGCACTGGCGGCTCATATGCGGGTCGCATCTTGCCCATAATGCACTTGTCCATTGTAACGCAGCGGCGCGGATGCCCGCAGTTTCCACAGTCAATCATGCCCTGCTACTCCTGCCGCGAGCGGCCTTGTAAATATCCTTGTCAGCGGTGCGCGCCTTGTCGCCGCGAATGTAACTATTCACCCGCCCCATAGACCAAGCAGCCATAGGTACATTGCGCGAACCCGATGAGAGATACGCGCCCTGACCTCTGCGATATACTTTCGCAAGTTCTCCATAAGTCATATTCGCCTTTTCAGCTTTCTCGCGAAGCGTCTTTTTCGTCGCCTCAGATAGTGGTTTAGCTTTTGCCACGCTTTTTCTTCCTCTTCGCTTGTGCGGCGCGCGAGGCGCTCACCTTCTTCACGTCGATGTTGCGGCCTTCTTTGTAGGCTTTGGCGGTGCGCTTAATCTCCGCTGCCTTGCGGCGGCGAGAACGCGCACCGCGAAGGTACTTCTCCGGCAGGCCGGTGCGCTTGTCTTTCGAGACATTCGGGAGCCTCCGCGCCATCAGGCTTTCTTTTTCGCTTTTTTCTTGGCGGTGGCCGACAACTGGCCGAAGTGATACAGCCTCTTGCTCGACGCAGTGTGCCGAGCGCCGCTGTGCAATTCGCCGTTCGGCATCTTGTGCGACCCGCCCATATGCCGTGTGCCATCGCGAAAGTAGTGTGCGACGCTTTTAGCCATTAGCCGCAATACTTCCCAAGCACTTCGTTTGCGGCTTTGCCGCCCTTGCCCTTTTTCTTGCCCTTACCGTATCCCATCACCACTTCTCCTTGTTCGCCCAGTACGCCGCAGACATCTTGCCCTTGGCAATGTTTTGGGCGTGACGCGCCTTGAATGACTTGCGCCTCGCCCTCTCGGATGCTGTCCTCGGACTGCTGCCCGCACCGCTAACGCCCTGCTGGCCGAAGCGGATCAGCTTAACCTTGTCGCCCTCCTTAGCCACAACCACATGCGACTTGCTGGGGTGGTTCGGGGTGCGCTTCGGCTTATTGTAGCCGGAAACACCGGCGCGCGCTAGGCGTGGGTCTTTAGGGGCGCGTGGGGCCATCTTTTTACCTTTTATATCGCTTCGATATATCCTATAATCTTTGCCTCACAATGGAGGTTGAGATGGTTAAAATAGACGAAGAGCAAGCTCTTGCTGAGCGCAATACTTTGATGTGGCGCATATCTAAATTAGTTGCAGACGCCCACATGCAAAACATTACTATAGACGAGGCCGAAGAGGCTGTTACAGAAATTGACGACTTCCTTTCTCGCACCTTAGGTCTCGACCCAGAAAAAATCGAACACTGGCTAGATGCCTAACGCGCCAAAAGCCCAAACTCTCTGAGAAGGCGCTCTTGATCTTCAATGTATTTCATTTGCGTGTCCACAACTTCTGGATACATGAACTGGCGTTGACGTCCAACATCAAAAGCCCTTCGGATGCCAGCGGGGTCGCTCCCGCGAGCAATCATATTCTGATAGGCATCGGGAAATCCTAAGTTCCTTGGAATGGTGACAGAATACCCGCCGCGATACACGTTACCTTCGCCAATAGTGTCTGGGTATGTTGGGTGAGGCGAAAGAAGACCGTCAAACCTAGTAACCACCGGAAGCTCACCCGCATCAGCAATCCGGCTGATTGCTCCGCCTGTTCTGCCATATGGCATAAAGCGCGTTTCAGGTAACGAAACCGCCGCACGCACCGACCCAATGTCGGGGAAACCAGCCTTTTGCGCGGGAGATGCTGCCACGGTTTGAACAAAGAAAAGCCTCTTGGCACCAGCGCCATCAGTTTGGGCATCAGACTGAAGCCATTCAATCAATTTGTCCGGGTCTCTGGAACCGGGGTAGTCAGAAAATTTTTCCTTTATTTTATTATCAAACGCTTTTTGATCAGAGCGCTTGATCTTTGATGACGGTATAGCGCGCGCAATAGTTTCAGCGGTATCAAGAGAAAAGTCGCCAGACCTTTCCGCCATATTTGAGGTAATTAAATTAATTGGCGCATCAAGATCATATTGGTCTTCTTTAGGTATATCTATTGTTTTGGTGACAGCTTTGCCGGTGTCCGGGTCAATTCTGGACTCTGAGACCTTCCCTTGACGCAAAAGGTCTGATTGGTTTTTCATCGAAGTTATAGCACCAGAAGCAGAGGCCCAGCCTCCCCGACCAGAGCGCATAAAGTCATTTCCGCCCTGCTGCTCAACAGCCCCATAAAGAGGCATGCCGTCCACCTCTACAAGGCTGCCAAACCCGGTCCTGTCGCCCGCAGCCTGTAGCATCCACTCGCCCTCAAAGTCTTCTGGAGAGGTTCTGACTTCGTCAACCAAAATTCCTGCTGAAGGCGGCGTCCTAACAGAAGACATTTCAGTTATAGGGGTGCCAGTCTTTAGCTTATTAATTCTCATATCTTCTATGTAAGGCTCTCCGGCCTCATCAAGCATAACCCTGCTTCCGTCCTCCATATAAGCAGTTGGGAACACAGTGCCGCGAAGCTCGTCTTCGACAAGAAGAGGGGTCAGCCCCACATCGGGCTGGTCCGCAGGCGGGGCGACAGCCTCCATCCGACGCACAATCATATCGTCAAGCGCAGCGGTGGGATCAATGCCCGACCCAAGCGTGGTGGTCCGGGCGCGTTCTGCGACCCGTGCAGGCGCTCCAGCGGCGTAGGCGTCCATTCCCGCCTCTACTAGGTCAACGCCGCGCCCAAGCGCAGCAGCGCCGCCTGTGGGCGCTAAAACGCCGCCAGTGATACGTCCGGCAGTCTCGGCAAGCGAGCCGGTGGGCCGCTGATAGTCAAACAGCCCCGTCGCCTCGCCGAGGTCCGCGTACTTGTCGATCAGATACTCAGAGCCAAGAAAGGGCCGCTCCGAGCCAAGCACGTTCTGAGCGCCGTATAAGGCGTCGACGCTCTGCAAGCCCATATTCATCAAATCAACCGGCGCACCAAGCAAATCAAAGGGCGAATACTGCAATCCGCGCCCAAAGTCGCCCAAGGGCGAAATATCCATCGGCTCGGCCAAAAGCCCCTGCTGGGCATACCCGGCAAACTGATCATTAACGGCCATCACACTACCCAGTTCGTTTTCGGCTTGACTACGCGGCTGCTATTGTAACCCCTTGAGTAGCCTCCGGCAACCGCACCTTGCCCCGCGAACGTCAGCACGAACGCATCCGCCGTGTCGGGCGAGCGCTGCCCGCGCTTCTTCATCTCGTCCTTGCCCTCAATCTTCAGCTTGCCGCTGCTCAAATACTTGTACCTGATCCCCGTCAACTCCGCGATCAGCGTGTCGTCCTCCGGCATGTGGCAGTCACGCGCCTCAAACCACTCGCGCGCACTCCAAAACAATTCATCGCGCAGGCGATTGAAGCGATCCTTCAGGGACGCAGTCTCGCTGACCGCCACCGCCACCGCTGGCAAATCCAACTCGCGCAGCCGGTCGGCGAGACCGGCTCCCAGCCCGATTGCGTCAATGTAGATCGCCTGCGGGCGCATGCTGTACGGCACGGCGTCGTGCTCCGCCAAAACAATGCCCGCCAACTCCATCAAGTCCTTATTCTGCCACGTTTTGATCGGCTCAACCAAGACATTGCCTTGACGTTTTGCCAGCGCCGATCGATCCGATCCGAAGCGCGCCACGTCCAAACCCCAAACCACGGGGGTGGTGGGGCCAGCCTCCACGTCGCGCTTCGTCGCGTCCTCCACCAAATGCAGCGGCAGCAGCACGTCGTCAGACTGCGTCGGAAACTCGCCCAAAACGCGCACGCGGAACACATTGCTCGCCTCGCCATACTTCTCGGCCATATCGCCAATGAACTTCGGATCGACGTACTCGCCGTCCTCGCACGACACAGTGATGCAGTGCCACTTCTCGCGGTCCGCGTGAAATGCGTCGTAAAAATACCCATCCGAGCGGGTCGGGTTGCCGCACATGATAATCTTCGCGCCGGGGGTGGACAGCGCACCCGACGCAGTCTCGAAAATCACGTTCGGCACGCCCGACGCCTCCTCGACCACAAACAGCATGTGCGGCGAGTGGAAGCCCGCGAGGCTCTCCGGGTTCTCCCGGCGGCTGGTTCGCGCGACGGCGAAGCTGTCCGGCGCACCCTTGAGCGCGATCTTGTCAGACTTAAATTCGAGCAAATCCTTGAACGCCTTCGGCATGTTGCGCGCCCAGCGGTCGATCTCGGTCCACAGGACGTCACTTAGCTGGTGCGCGCTGTTGGCCGTGACAGCGACCTTGCAGGGGTAGTGGGTCAGGAGCCACCACAACGTCACCCACGCCTCAAAGGCCGTCTTCCCGACGCCGTGACCGGATTTGATCGCGACCTTGTCGTGCGCCGCAATCGCGTCGAGTGCCTCGCCCTGCCACTTCTGCGGCGTCGCGCCGAGGACGGAGCGCACGAAAAAGCGCGGGTCGTCGCGGAACTGCGCGATCATCGCCACAAGGTCATTTTTTTCGGCGGCGGATGGGGTCATTGCGGTTACTCCGATAACGGGGTGGGGGTGGTAGGGGTATATATATTTACACCCGCCCCGCCGCGTGTGCGAGACGGGGGGGGTCAACCGAAATCTGGTTAATTCCTGTATAAATGTCGCATAACGTTCATTATGGAAGATTGCGGTTGAATGATTTCAATGACTTAGCGATTGTCCCATTATATCCCTATATTATGTCGCTATCAGGACACTCATTCTGAGCGTTCTGACTGCGCGCGCGTAGTGATTTCGGTTGTGTGTGTCTCTCCCTCTTCATGCTCAATCGCCTCAGCCCGACGCATCTCTAAGCTGTCATTGATCTGCTGTAATGCCTGAAGGTATTCGCCGCCCGGAGAAGCCGTCACATCTATCTGCTGCTTGTCGCCGTACACCTTTGGCGTCATGCGTGCTGATCGCCACTTGATGTTGTCTGACAGCGTCCTGTGCGCGCTTTCTGTAATCATCCCTGACAGCAGCTTCTTGTCCAGATCGTCGAGCATGTCAGCGTAGACCATACCGCGAGACGACAGCGCTGTGCGATAGCGCTGCTCGAAATCAGGATCAGACGTGATCTTGCGCCACACTGTCGTCCAGCCCGGCATGTCATCGTCCTTGCAGACATTGATACCGGCACGTCCTTCTGTGACCCGCTCCAGAAAAATATCGAACAGTTTCTCTGGCGTCTTAGGATATGCCATCACTCGTCCTCCAGCGTCAGCACATAGCTGACATCCTCGTCTATTTCCAACAGCGGCTTGCGACAGGCGCTGCACACTATCGTCTGCGTCTCTTCGTAGACCCTGCCGCGCGTCTGCATCCCGCACCAGTCACAGTCGACGTAATTGCGGAAGAAGCGCACATAGTCACGCTCCTGCGCCTCAAGGTCTACGACATCAGCCATCTGTTGCTATCTCCGCTCCGCATGCGCCGTAGCCGCATATGTCGACCCAGCTATCTTCATGCGAAGGCGTCTCCATCAGCCGTGCTACCTTCAGGCACGTCATTGCAAGCACAACCTGCTCCGGCGTAACCCGCTGATCGAACACAACCGACCACAGCGCCGCTATCCGCTCGTGGTTCTCCCGCACGCTTCCATAATTCTCGCCACGAGCCTCCACGGCGTGTATGGCTGCGTCCAGCGCGTCTAACTTGTCCATCCTCACTTCTCCCTATCACAAGGCCGCAGCACCTGCACTGCGAGCCGCCTGCGTGTTTAACCAACGTATCCGACTGGCACTTCGGGCAGCAGCCCTGTGCCAGCCACTTCGCAAATAGTCCGTCGCCCTTATCTAACATACCGCCTCACCACCTTTGTACTGCTTTCGGGCGCAGGCTCTTCCCACTTCGCCCGACACTCCGCCAACGGCTCGCTGACGCCATCGTGCGCTGCGGGATACACCTCGACACGCACGCCATCCTTTACACGCATGATGTGAACCGTGAGCGTATGCACATCGACCCACGCATGACCGCCGAGCAACTGGTACTCTTGGTCTGTGTAAATTATGTTCAAATCCTTTACCGTCATCTAAAAGGGTATCTCATCATCTAACGACGCCACAACCTGCGCTGGCGTCTTTGGTTTGATGCTCTCGATTGTAGCACCCTCGAACAGCGACTTCACCTTTTTCGTCACCTCACCCGCCTTGCCGTCCTCAAACGCCTCGACGATGGCCGCAACCTCGCTCATCGCATAGACCCGGTCGACCCTGCCGCTGTCCCTGATCTTCGCAATCTCCGCCTTGTCTCGGCACACCGCAATGACAGCACCCTTCGGCGTCGTCTCCTCCCACACCTCACCGCTGACGGGTTCGGCCCCCAACTCTACCGCCCGACGCTCCAGAGCCTCGACGCCGCGTATCGTGCTGGCGACCGCATCCTCAACCTCGACGCCGCTGCCCTTTTCAATCGCGCGGTTAAGCACATCCATCTGCGCCCAGAACCGATCCCGCAATTCCGCCTCAACCAGCAACGGCAGTCGGTCGATGCCCCAATGCACCTCGCGCGCCCTCACCGCCGCATCATACGTCGCAAGCGCAGCCTGACACTTATCAGCGTCTCGCTCGCTCGGATAGAACCGCCACTCCCGTGACGTCTTGCTCTTAGGTACTCTCTTTCTTGTAGCCATCTTTATCTCCCTTCTGGTCCGGTCACGGTCACGGTCCCGGTCCCCACCCCTAAGGGTGTGGGGACGGACGGACCAGTCCCCAGACCGTGTGACCGGTCCCCGGACCTTGTGACCAGTTAAGTTAACTCTTTGTTAATCCACACAATCTTCTTGTCACACACCACGGGACCTGCGTCGAGCAGCATTTGACGCGCTCTTTGCCTCTGTTGCTTGCTCAAATCGGGTTCTTTTTGCGTGTGAGCCTCGTGCCATTCGGTCACATGAATGCGCGTCACGCCCTTATCAATGAGCAGGTTTTGCAGCGCTTGGAATGCGTGATAAGCCTGCGGGTTGTCCCTCCACCCTGCCGCTTTCTGCCGCCGAGGCGCTGGCTCTTCTGTGCGCTCCAGCACGACGGATGTCTCGGAGATCGACGCAGGCACTGTCTGCATGATCAGATTGATCTCGTCCATCGGCTCTGCATCCTTCATCTTCTCGGTACGCAGCACCACAATGTCATCGCTCTTGCCGACCATCAGTGACGTGTCAACCGCCCCCAGAAGCGCCGACGATCCGCGCGCTCCACGTTCAGCCGACTTGCCCGCGTGATGCACCGCCAGCAGCGCCCCGCCCGTCAGCGCCTTTATTTCGTCACACGCGGCGACGAACAGCCCCATATCGGTGCTGCTGTTCTCCTCAGCACCCGCAATGGCGCGCGCCACTGTGTCGACGATCACGAGCGAGAACTTCTGCCCGATGCCCTCAATCGTAGCGACGAGGCGCGCGATATCTTCGGGTTCACGAAAATTCACAGCCGTTGGCAGCAGGTACATATCCGGCTCATCCTTGACGCCGTGATACTTTTCCCACGCCTTCCAGCGTTTACCAAAGCCGCCAATGCCCTCGCCCGCTATGTACAGCACTGCGCCGGGCTTTACCTCCTGCCCCTGCCACGGCATGCCGTGCGCGACCGACAGCGCTATGTCGATGGCGAGGAATGACTTGCCCGTGCCGGGCGCACCGTACATCATCGCAAAGCCTGTGTCGGTGAGCAGCCCATCCACCAGAAACTCGACCGGAGGCATCGCGAACACCGCGCCCCGGCGCATCGTCTGGTACGGCTCAACCGCGCCATCCTCCACCGCTGGCACCTCATCGCCTGCCTCCGGCTGTGCCGTAACCACTGGCGCTTGCCGCACTATGTCCATCAGTTCATCCAGAGTGCGCTCGCTCAGAAAGTCCGCCACGTCGCCCTTCTCTTGGAGCCCCGGCAGGTCGATGCGCTTGATGCGATCCGCCTTACCCCACAGGCTTGCGATCACCTTGTCGGCGTGGGTTCGACCCGCCTGATCATTGTCGGGCAGCACGATCACGCTGCGTCCAGCCAAGTGCTTTGAGTGCGTGTCCAGCCACTTGCCGGACCCGCCGTGATTTGTGGTGGCGACCAGCCCGGCCTCAATCAGTACGTCGGCGCACTTCTCGCCCTCGACAATAAAGACGGGCTGATCTGCGTGCTGCATGATCGCTGGCAGGTTATACGGCAGCGGCTCAATGTCCTTGACGCTGTAGAGGTAACCGCCCTTGCCGTCCGGCTGACGCAGCCTGAAGGACTTCGGATACAGGCGGCACGCCTGATACGCCTCGGCCCCGTCCGTGTCGAAGTAGCTGTATATGCGTTGTATATATTGCTTGGGTTCGAGCGCCTTCTGGGCCTGCTTCTGTATGCCGAAGTCGCGCTCCAGCACGTCAGCGACTGAGCCGGATATGCCCAGCTTGCCGTATTGCTTGACGATGTCGACTGCGCCGCCACCGGCGTCCGCCTCGAAGTCGTACCACGCGCCCTTGACCAGATCGAGTTCCTTGCTGCCGTTGGTTCCCCAACGCAGCGTCCTGCCCTTCTGCGATAGCTTCGCGTTCGGCTCGCCCCAGTAGTGACGGGCAATCCTCTCAGCGTGTGCTGCCAAATTTGTCATGCTGTGTCTCCCAGCCGCCTCCCGTGTTAAACGTCCCGGCGGCGGGGGGAGACTTCCCACCGCCGGGACTACCGCATCAGAACAGGTTGCTGCCCGTTGGCTGGGCTGCCGGAGGTTGCGACACCGCCATAGGCGCTGGCTGTGCTGCTGCGGGTTCTTGTGGCGCGGCGTTGCCGTCAAACATCGCCGGGCGATCGATCCACTCGGTGATCGACCACTGCGGCACCTTGAAGCGCAACTCACCCTGCGGCGAGTTGATCTTAATGGTTTCTGCCGCGTGTACCGTGACTACCGGAACCTTGCCCGGATTTGCCGCAGCCTGCGCCTCATACTCGTTGTGAAGAGCATCCATCTGACGCAATACAGTTTTCGCAGAATGCGAAAATTCGCGAAGGCCAAGTTCACGCGACGCGATCCGCACTCGGAAGGCTTGCTTGTGATCCTCGGACGGCTTGGCGGGCATCTGTCCGTCAGTGGCTTTGACCATCTGAAAGTCAGGCGCACCTGATGCGAATGAGAGCCATCCAACTTCGATTTCTCCCAAATCCATTGCGAATTTCTGGGGAAGTGCCAGTTCCTTTTCATCTTTCACCCATACCCCGTCGGCTCCCTGCGTCCGGTCCTGTTGAATGAAGTCGCCCGCCTTTGCGTCCCACTTGACGATTGGCAAGATGTCACCGCTCGATGCGGTTGTCGTGTTAAATCCTAACGCCATAGCTTGATATCTCCTTAACGCTAACGTCAGTTACTGTTTTGGCTGATTACTTGCAGCCGCTCGTGTGGGTAGTAGGCGCAGACATCCTGATCGTTCGGATCGTTTCTGTCTGACCTACCGCCCGGTCCTACCGAGAAGTCCGACGCGAAATCCAGTCGCGCCAGCCCGTCACGGTAAAGCAGAATGAGGTAACAGGGCAAGCCCGTTGCCTCGGTAAGCAGCCGAGCGTGGATCACCTTCGACAGGCTGATCATCACGGTCGGGTATTTCTTCATGTCGCACTTGCGCGCCTTCACCTCGGCGAACCCAATCGCCTCACCATCGCGCCGCAGCAGCCAGTCGAGCCGGTACTGAACCGGCAGCTTGTACACCTCGACGCCGATGTTCTCCAGCGCGTCGGCGACCAGCCGCTCGTTTTGCAGGTCGTGCTGGCTCTCGTACTTCTTGTACATCACACCAGCATCTCCCTGATCAGCATCATCGCGGTGCGTGTGTCCACCTCGACCGCATAGCCCCAGTCCAGCGCGCTTGTGTCGCGGCACCCCTTGTATTCAATCGTCATGCCCGCACGCACCACCGCCTCTGCTGGCATGCGCCACTTCCACTGCTGGTGGTTGTACTTGTAAACCAGCAACGGCAGCTTCTGGCACGCCCGTGCGGCGGCACATGCCTGATCCCACCAAGCAGGCTGCGCCGCACACCCGGACTTGTATCTCTTCACCTCAATGCAAAACGGGAAGTCGGGATCGTCGCAGATCAGGTCGCCGTGTTCAGCCGCGCGGTACTGTTCGAGGTCACGCTTGAACGCGATCCCAATCTCGTCCAGCAGCAGCTTGGCAATCTCGCGCTCTGCGGCTGCGCCCTTCTGCCTACCGTTTACTGTCACGCTCAACCCGCCTCGCTTCGATTGCGTCGCTGATCAACTCATCCGCCAGCGCGGAAAGGCTACGCTGCGGAGATATTTCGAGTTCCTCGCGCAACATTTGTTTGGTCGATGCGCGCAGCCTCAGTAATTGTTGTTCGATATCAGACACTTGACCCTCTCAGAAAAATCGTTATCAGAACGCTATAAAGTGCTTGTAGCACAATGATAGTTTTGCTACAACATAGACATCAGGTAGACACATCGACCGGGAGACACACCAATGCTGAACCAGATCAACAAAGCCTTCGCCGCCATCGACGCCGAGATGCTTGAGACCCAGATGAAATGGGCCAACGAGCGGATGGATGCGCTTGCTGAATACACCAAAGGTCACAACGGTCGTGGCTTCATCGAAGGTGCTATTGAGATTTGCGGCGGCAAAAAATGGTACGAAGTTTTTTACGGTCGCGGCAGGCAGGATGCTCTTGAGATCGTCGCCAAGAACGTCGGCGCTCTGATCGAAGCCCGGAACGGTCGCATCGTTGCCGCCTTGAACAAGAAGGGCATCACCGAAATTCCTGAGTTCGCCATCGCTCTGGGCGGCAACGGTTACGAGGGTTCTTTCAAGGTCGCCGGTCACATCGTAACGATCACCACCATCTTGGCTGGCGGCTACAACATCCAGTGCCTGCATCAGCGCACACTGGTCAAAGCAAAGGCGGCGGCTTAACGGCCCCGCCCCAACCATCGAAGGGAGACACATGATGGGAAATTCACGCAAACGCCGCATTAACTATAAGCCGCGTTACACGCAGATGGAGGCGTATGACATGCTGCCCCAGATCGTGCAGCGCGCGCTTCAGGAAGGCCCGCAGCAGTGGGACACTACTTGGGCGCTTCGCCAGTTTCGCAAATGCCTGAAGACGATGGGCGACGAACGCGCCGCTAATTTCGTGGCCCGCCAGCTTTGGGACGCACACCGCCGCGAAATCAGGAACGGCCACTGCTGGCGAGATCGCAAGCCCGGCCAGAAGTGGGGCAGCGTCCCGCCGTCGCCGCAT